>ENA-UOXV01001514-UOXV01001514.1-marine-metagenome-genome-assembly--contig:-NODE-1514-length-32361-cov-6.380239_pt1 | contig 32361 bp, 42 predicted proteins | sample MGYA00238165_ERZ766961 | MGnify/ENA primary metagenome ERZ766961 (study PRJEB28924, sample SAMN03173240) | marine metagenome | biome: Marine; feature: Water; material: Subsurface seawater | place: North... | reverse complement strand
CTTGGAGTGATACTGCGACTCATCTCCGGCGCTGTGCAGCGACGTATCGTCCCCAGCGACGGCATCACGTGGGGACGGCGACTCAACCGCCGCCATGTACGCGCTGATGCGCTCGGCGATCATCTTCGAATTGGCACGCGGTACACGGCCACCACGCTGCGGCGATATGCCCTCGGGTGTTGGCGAATTAGATGCCTTGCGGGACACCTTGGGATCCTCCCCATTTCGACTTTCGCCAGACGCCACTCCGTTCCCTGATTCTGCCGCTGTCCGGGGCGAACCTTGGTCAGCTTGATGTAAATCAGACTGACGCTCCTGGGGTGCCGAGAATAGTGGCATCCTGCACGACAATCGCCCGCAGGGGCAAGACACTCGCCGCGCAACTCGCCAGCGCCGGCTTGCAGCAAAATCGAAACTGCCCTTCTCTAAAACTAACTAAAAGTTCGCCTTTATGTTTTATTATTGCTCGAGTAAAACTATTTTTGACGCTTTTTAAATTTACTACTCTACACTGCCCAACGAAGGAGCAGTGCTGGTCTTGGAGCGCTCACTCGTCAAGCCTGCCACGTCGCCCACCCGCGCGACTAAAGTAGACAGATCGCGCACTTCACGGTGCTGCGAAACGCATCTGCGGCTCGCGCATCCATCAGAAATTTTCCGGCCCAAGTGCGATCAACAGGAACATGGCTCAAAATCCACAAGGCACCGCCGACTATGCGCTCGTACTTGAGGACAACAGCTGGGCGGGCGAGTACGGTTCTCGCTCGTAAGTTCCCTTATTGCACTGTGTTCTGCGTTGATGTCCAGATCAGGCCGCGATGCCGCTGGCACTTGCGGTGGTGGGGTAGCAGCCTCTCGGAAATTGCTTGTGAAGCTGCTGAGGTCGGTTTGGGTACGCTTGCTGTTGTGCACGACGACTGTGTTGTCCTTGCGTGCAGCGAGGATTGTGCTGCAGCTGAGCGCCGTAGGTTCCACAAAATAGCGGTATAGCTCCTTGGCGCCGTGTTGAAATTGTGCGCACATGGAATGCAGGGCCCGGACCCAGGCGATGAACGGAGAATCATTCGGGACGGCCCAGCGCCCACTTCATGTGTTCAAATACATGCACATCCACGAGTACATGAAGGTTTGCACCGCGCCCGACGGGCCCAGATGACCATAGCCAGCCTGCCAAGTCATGCCTCAGCAATTCCGAGGATTATGCAGAGCAGCCTGTGTACTCGAGACAAAGGCACAATGACTCGAGGATTTGTGGGTTGGCAGGGGAAGCAATATTCTCAAAACGGTGCACTTGGAACCGGTGGTGCGCATGTTCGCGATGGAAAGCGGGCACTGCATCTTACGTCAGCTCAGGACGAGGAAGAAGGCTCCTCGCGCCGTCGTAGCACTGATGTACCCGCCTAGCTCCGAACGCCAAGCTTCTTCTTGGATGGCCGCCTCATCGCGGTGTCGCGCACTGTACTGAAAGATTATCTCTGTCGTTACCTGCAGGCAGATGCACCAGGTCGGCGTATCAGCCGTGGGCGAAGCAAGGGCCGCGAGCCTGGTGCAGCCCTTGCGCACTCAGAAAATGTTCAGTGGAGAAATTGCGCATCTGTCTCTGGCTGATTCAATTCACCTTCGCAGTGGAGGATAGGGTGGTGAGCCAGTATCCGGCCATGGACGTAGACTTCCTCAACAAGGGCTACTTTGTGTGGGAGGCGGTCCGGCGCGAGTGGAGGGGGACCGTGGAAGCCACAGCGCAGGCACGGGAAAAGTTAGCAGCTGGCAAAGGTACCTACTACAGCATTCCATGCATCACTTGTTGCGTTCACTTGAGGGAGCAGACAGTAGAAGACAGGGCGAGTCATGCTGACCCAGATGCGCGGACGCAGACTCGGCGCTGAGTGCAGAGGAGATCGAGCAAGAGCTAGATGATTCTGACTCGGAACCCTTTTCGCAGAACGTGCCTCTCGCAGACCTGGTCGAGGTTCTTGACGAGGTCTGGCAGAGCATGAGCTGAGGGCGTAGTCATACCGCAAACAACAGCAGACAAAAAGCCAACTAGTAGCTGGGTCACACAGATCGTGTTGGAAATCGAATTCAGGAGCACTACGATTAGGAAATGATGATTCACTCCATAAGCAGAAGGCGGGAACGTATGCCCCCCCGCTCCCCCGGCGTTGGTGCGATTGCAGCAGACATGCCAGTGCAGGTCAGGTCATCGCTGCAAGTAAAGGGTCAAATCACTTGACGTGAAACGCTCATTTCAGAGCTGTTCCCATGTGGCTATCCAGAGGGGAAATTGCGATCGTTGGACCCACGAATCACCCCAACTTACCACACATGAGGACTCATGCTCAGTGCAGCTTACGAAGCAACCGGATTATCAGAGGGTAAGGGTATACCTTCCTGTTGAATTGTGGTGGAGTATCGGGCGCAGTTGGCAGGCGCGTCATTCGATTCCATATCAATTGGCTCTCTTCACTTCTTCACTTTCCACGGGGGAAGTTTTTCAAGCGGCTGCGCTCTGGAATCGGATTGCTTCGAGGGTGACGGCTTGGAGGCTTCAGAGCTCGCTGGGTTCTGGACGTTTTGCTGCTCGTACCACGACCGGGGATTAAATTCGCTCAGCTGCCGTTTTTCAGCTGCCCTGTCCAGGACGCGGCTCTCTTTTTGAGCCTTGACTTCGCGTTCGATTTCTAGCGCTTTTTGAAGCGTCACTGCCCTCTTGAGTGCTGCCAGCTCAATTTCCTCCTCTGTCGGCGGCTCCTGGAAGGTGCTTATCAATATTTCTGGACGTGGCTCTGCCACGTACAGCTGCTGCTAGCTAACTGTCGACGCGTAGTGATGGCAGTACCTGTCGCACGTTCTTGACCCACATGTGCCACTCAGGCGGGACCGTTTCCATGTCGAAGTCCTCCTGAGGTAACGCATTCGCCCGCTCAACCAGATGGGGCTACGCGAGCGCATGTGTCGAGCACTACTTCACCATGGAAAAGGCTGTGCCTACCCTCACCCTCCTCACTGTGCGGTGCGGTCGGGTCCACACTAGGGCAGAAGATTTGAACTGCACTTCGCGCTTCGGGTCTGGGGTGCCTGGAATCGGGGCACTTTGTGAGTTGCGGAAATGTCAAGAAAGAGGAGCTAGATATGCGGCTGGAATCTACGAAGTTAATCTCACTTACCTCCCGGATTGGGAACCTCCCAGTATGTATTACCGTCCTTTGGAGAGCAGAACATGTTCGAGAAGATGTCAGGCAGATTTTGTTTGGTGCAGGCAGCGCCAAAGAAACAGTTGTGCAAGAGAGCTGGACCAAATGCTAAGGGTCAGTGACGTAGAACCTTGTCAGAACCAATCTTGACCTTCCCCTCGTACCAGTTCTCAAAATCGGCCATGAAACCCATTCGGCGCCTTCCTTCGCTCCGTGTGCCACAGGGCAGTAGCCACATCGGAGCCCCTTGAGACGGGGATGGGTGGGATGTGCTTTTGCCAACATGCAGCGCTGGAGCTATTCTCATGGTGCGTGTCACCAAGTGGACTCGTGAGCGTAGCGTCCTTGCGAATCTATCCACACGGCTCACTGTTGTTGCCGTCGCCAACTTCATCGTGCTCTGAACCTCAAAGGCTCTTCTCACACGAACAAACCCTGAACTGGGGGCATCGCAGTTCGGCAGCCACAGCGTCTAGCATGGAACGGCGGAGACGCGATCAGGAGTACTCGCGGAGCTACACATTCGTGTCTCTTGATCCGGTCCCCCTCCTCGCCATCTGTGCCGTCAGATTCATTCAGGCCGGTCCAAAAAAGGCCAGGGCAGAGCCCAGCGCCCTCAGCGCCTCGATTGTGCACGGCCGTTTCCCTGAAAGTGCGGCCGAAACACGCAACCGTCCACTTCAGGGCGGTACTTTTGTTGCTTGGCACGGTTCCACCTCAGAGCGCCTCCCCAGCAAGCTGACTGCATGCACTGCTTTCGTTGGCTACATTCATCTCCTGGGTTGTGCCTACACAGGTGTCGACGGTCTTCAACACCCTGGCTGAGATCCTCTGGCGGAAGAGCTCATGGAAGGAGCAACCACGTAAAAAGGTCGAGGGCGCGCGGAAGTCTCTCGGTGACCTGGGTTGTGAACTGTCGATTAGAGACATTGACGTGGTGCTTGGGCCATGTCATGGCCGAGGGCTACCATGGAGGGAGCTCGGGCTCGGTGGCCGTGTGCAGGTGGTCAACTACTTGCAGGGTATGCGTAGCATCACGCTGAAAGCCGAGCTAGGGACGTTGCTGCGCAGGTGGGCGGAGGATCACCCGGACGAGGAGCCGTTCACGCCGCTGACATACATTTTGTACCCACTGCGGGTCCCCCCCCGGCTGGCGGCGGGGCAGCGGTCGTCGGGATTGCTCGGACGTTACGCGACAAGGGAAGGGGACGAACGCGAGGACTTTCTATGGGAATCAGAGCTGAGGGCGCGGCAAGGGATCGACAACGTGTGGGCGGTGAAGCGCTCCGCTGGCTCCAAGGGCAACGCAGTGCAGGTCGTGGAAGGCGGCCCCGCGGTCGTGGCCCACATCGATTCCGCCTACGAGGGCTCCGCGCAGCCCGTTGCGGTGCAGAAGTACGTCCAGGTCGCACCCGCAACCTTCACACCGCGTCTCCGTGCAGTCCTCGGTGTGCGGCGCTGCTGGCGCGCCCGACTCACCCCTCGCTCCGGCGGGCGCGGCAGGACCCGTTCCTCGTGTGCGGCTTCAAGTTCGACGTGCGCGTGTGGGTGGTGCACTGCCCGCCTTGCCCGAACCCGCCTTCCCTTTTAATACGTGTGGTCAACGGCATCGGCGGGCGCGGCAGATCGTGGACGTTGAGCTCGGTGTGCTGCTCTGGAGGGAGGGTGTGCTACGCGTGGCGGCGCATCCGTACACAGATGACCTCGGGGACACCTTCAGCCATCTGACCAACCACTGCATCGCGCGGCAGTCGCGCAACTACGAGTGCCTCATTGAGGGCAACGAGATCTTCTTTCCTGAGTTCCGCGCCTACCTGGCGCAGCACCACCCGGACCTCTGCCTCGACCGCGACATCCTTCCCCAGATCCGCCACCAGGTCCTGCTCTCCCCGCCGGCGGCAGGGGCGGCAGCGGCGGCAGCGGCCGCGGCATTTGACAGAGGGGTGCGATGCAGGTCTGCTGCACTGTGGAGAGTGTGTGGCGGCGCGTGCGGGCGGGGAACCGTGCGGGTGGGTTCCAGCTTCTCGGCTTCGACTTCATGCTCGACTCCTCCCACAAAGTCTGGCTCATCGAAGTCAACGGTGCCCCGGCTGCCGCCTCCCGCCTCACCAACGCTCTGGCCCACGACATCCTCGCCTTATGTATGCATGCCCATCCGGCACCAACCAAGTGCTGTCAGCGACACCCGCCACGCGCAAGATGGGGACGCACAGCGCCGTGCGGGGCCTCCAGAGGCCCCGCACGGAACGGCACAGTGGCTTCCTGCTGCCTCAAAACGCTGCTGACTGCTGACTGCGCTGGAGCCCCGGGACCTACAGGCGTGTTTCCACGGTTTCCATGGCATTCGGCGTGTTCCGATCCGCCGCCGCACAATTTTTCGCTGATTGCGGCCGCTGAAGAGCTGGACGAGGCAGTGGGCGTTCATTTCACTGAAAGGCGCCGATAGATGTTCCCCCTGGCCTCAGCCTACGATGGAGTGTCTGCCTATCAGTGTGACGGAGCATCGTGTTTGTAGTCGTGCCGGAGACTAGTGTAAAATTTACTGTAAACTCTACTGGAAGGACAGCCCCGTAAGCGGCGGGCGGAGGAGGAAAGGAAAGGCAGACGTGAGGAAGTCGTACACTTTCGCCGCCTGCGCTGGCTCCAGCACCTTGGGCATCACCTCGAGCGCGCGCGCACGCTGCACGTAGCCCAACCGCAGACTCTCTCGGACTACCACGTCTTTGGCAGAGAGGTACTCGAGCGGCGTCACACGGTTTTGCGCGCATAGCGTCCGCTCACCCGCAGAGAGGAGCTCGACCCCCTGCATCGAAATCACATCGAAAGCGCCTAGCTTGTTTGGTTCCTTGCTCGTTCCGCCCCCAAGCTCTGCCATCTCGATGTCTTCACCACGGTTGCGGCTACGCTCAGTGCGCTGCGACGTGGTGGCTTTAGGAATAAGATAGGCAGAGGTTTCCTGCTTCATCTTCCTCTGCTGCTTCTCTGCCAACTCCTTGTCACGCTTTTGAATTTCGTACGCGTCAGATTCTGCAAATGTGTGCAGTCCAACCTTTCGGTACTGTTGCAGCTGCTCGATGCGTTTGCGGATTTTGCGCTCGAGTGTCAGACCCCGCATGAATTCCTCGTGTTCCTCCTGCGGCCAAAACCGTGCAAACAGCCGCATCTGTGACCACAGTTCTCGCTCGTCCTTGGTGCGCCGTCGATCCTGGCTCTGCTGCTTCTTGTAGTCCAGCAAACCTCTCTGCAGACTGCAGCCCGCACAACACTTAGTTTGCGCCATTTTGGAATGGGTTGGGCTGAGAGGGCAGGGTGGATAAGACGAAACATACATGAAGTCCTTGCGGCGCTGGCGCTCTTCCAGCTTCCAGTTATAGATCTCAAGCACCTTGTTTTTCAGATCACGGTCCTAGCACATCCCCATAATTCCTTCAAATCATTGAGGAGGGCACGTGCTAGGGCAGGCCTTTCAGGGCAGGCCTTTCGTGGCACGCAGCGGCAAGGAAGCGTGGGCACGAGCTGGACCTGGTCAGTGTCCTTTTTCTCGTCAAAGACGCAATCACAGATAAGGCGCTCAGCCTCATTGTCCCACTCCACATCAAAGTCACCACGTGAAGGCATGTATCCTACTACATCGGACCCAGGTGGCTTGTCGTCGTAGTAACGGATTGTTTCACGTGTGATCTGATTCAATTTCGTGCCCCCGATTCAGAGCCGCCAACGCCATCGCTCGTGACCATGACGGTCTTTTGCAACTGGGATTGCGTAGCTTTGATCACAAGACGTGCACGAAGCGATTGGGAGGGACGCAACGTGCTTCGTTTCAGACATGTGCTTCTTCCACTCAGATTTTGTCAACTTGCCCGGGATGGGCCCCGCGCCCGCCACGGCCGCCTCGACGCACTCCGAAAAGTCGTCAGGGCGCCCCGTGCCTTCGAAGTGCGTCTTGCTTTTGGCCCTGCCGCCCAACGCGTGGCACACTGTCACCCATGCCTCAGCGGGCAGGCTGGTAGGATGAAGAGAGAGGGCGGGAGCAAGACTTTGAGACATCAGGGACAGGAAAGCCTGTCGCGCCCGATTTGTTGTTGATGTAGTGCGCGTAGTAGTGAAATTCACATTCTGGCTTCGTCTTCGTACCCACAGTCTTCTCGATTTCCGCCCAGTTGCCAATACCGTACGTTTCGATACCATCGAGCAGCGCAAGCTCCTCGCGAGCCGTCCAGTTTTCCGTCACGATCGGAAAGTCCAACCGCTCCATCACACGGTACTTTGTCTGCATCCCGATCCTGCTGTCAGGTAGCACGCCCAAAGGCGTGCCAAACATGAAAAATAACGATTTGCAGCAGCCTGGCTGGGGGCGTACGTCATTGCGGTGGACATTCTTGCCATCCGTTTTGTTGACGTCAAGGATTTCCACACCAACCGAGAAGCACTCGAGGCAAAGGTCCACATCCTCTGACACTGCCGACCTTATGTACATTTGATCCTGCCAAACCCATCCCCATTCTCAAACGTGTAGAATCTCTCGGGTCATGCGTCGTGACGATCTTCGCAACGCTGCAGCCTCGCATTGCTCAACTCGCCCCCACGCGTCGAACTGACAGAACCTCAGGCTTGATACGTCAGTGGGGGCTTATTAGGATAGAAAGACCCGTACCGAGACATCACGTTTGCAATAGTTGCAATGGAACCCAAGCACCCTGTCCTTGTTCTTCTTGGACTCCTCCTCTGCACAAAAAACCGCGTTAGGGGACCAATGCGCAGCCCATTCGTGTGCAACAAAACAGCATGCCAGTGGAAGCGCCCATATCGCGGTCGCGGCTACCAATTGACAGGCCTCAGACAAGTAAATCGCGCGGAAGTACGCTGCCGAAGAACCCCAGCCCCACGTTTGGTGGAGAACTCACCAGCAGCAACTTCCCCTCGCGTCTCGATCTTGCGCTTGCGCCCGGCGTCCATACTGCTGCAGACGGACCACAGCAGAAATGTCTACGGTCTACTCACAGAATCAAACCACGTCCGGACCAGGGCCCCCTCAGGCTGCTGGTGACAACCCCCTTCCCGTTCCCAAACAGCGGACTGCGGAACCCCTGGGCAGGACAAAACTATCAGTCAACTCGTTCCCTCTAATTCGATCTCAGTCCGGAGTCCCTCTCAGTCGTCGCCGACCATGTTCGCCGTGCTCCGGGTTCTCCGGGCGACGAGAATTCAGACGATGCTTGCCCCTGCCCAATATTCGCATCCATCCGAGGTACTGCGGACTTCTCCGTTCACCCTTCTCGCGCTGCATACCTGCCAAAAGAGCATGTAGCTTCTGCTGAGGGGAGCGCTTGCGATTGGCTAACGATGGCATGGCGGTGGACAGGATGGGTACATTGGTCCCGACGAGGAGTGGGAGTACGTGAACAAATTTGTCCAGCCGGTCCGTATGCCCTCCGTGCAGTGCTCTGTGCCCTGATCTCGCTGTGAATTTGCAGGAGGTGTGCCGCTTTGCAGCAGTATCCGATCTTTTTGCTGACACGCCGCCTCGACCCTGGAAACAGTGTTATGCGCCAAGCATTTCTGTTGCGAGTACTGATCCTTGCAACTTTGCACCCGTGCACGCCACGAAGAACACACAAAACTCATGGACTGGAATCAGGTACACCGCACTACATATCGACACTCACCCAGCTCCCTATCCCGGCAGTAGTTGCCATTGTAGCCCGAAGTGCTTTATGGCAAGCGAATGATCGGCGAGGCAAGCGCTGAAGTGCACCGTTGCGGCAGATCCAATGCGCCAGACGGGCCCATGCTGAACTGAAGGCAAAGGCTAGTTGGCGGGGGTCGTGTAGGTCTGCGCAGAGCACCACGACCCCCCCTCTGCTCCAAGAGGAGCAGTGGGGCGCGACACGGGGACATTTGATCCAGCAAATTTCAGAGAGATCGGCGGCGGGTATTGCGGGGCTGCAGGGAGAGGGCAAGAGGCGCGAAGTGTAATAGAAATGTGCATTCAAGGACGGCCAAGGAACCGCGTGGGCCGACCTTGCGGGATCAAGCCGCGGTTTGGGCGCCTGGCCAGCAGCTTGAGCGCGGGCTGCGTGCTAGATGGAGCTTTAATAAAGATGCTGACAAGCTGATGTTGAGGCACAGATGTACATACTTGGGCGCCGCCAGATGCTGCCGTGGCAAGTTGCAGTCTACGCAGCCATGACAAGTGATTCGTCAGGGGGTAGGAAGCGGGTGGTGCCAGTTGTGGCGAGGCGGACCCGGCATCCGTCGCGCATTGAAAACGTACCATTAAATTCCTTCGATTAAAGTCACTCTATGCAGTCAAACACCGTAGGGCTCACGGGGCTCGCCTCCAGCCGGTTGGGGCGAGTACTGAGCCGGTGGGGGCGAGTACTGGGAGATCGGGACGATTGAGCTCTGCACCACCTGCTGCACCTGCTGCACGGCCTGCTGCGGCGAGGACGTCTGGATGAAAAGCGGCTGGCCGTCCTGCGTGTAGCCGGCAACGGCCAGCGAGGGCGACGACGGTCCCGAGACGTAGAGGTTCTGCGCCTGACACCCGCGCGCGCGCCCCTCAACCAAGAGCGTCCGTTGCTTTTTTGGGGAGGAAAGCTGAATTGACAACAGCTCTCATCATGCACGCCCCTTTCCCCTACCCATCACTCGAGGAAGAGATGGCACATGGGATCGGAGCCAAGTGCACGACACCCTCGACACTCCGGCGCGTGTCAGGCGGGCGGGGGCCAACGCACCATGGGGCTGCTCTGAAGTGAGGACGTCATTATCATCGGTACCTGTTGCAGCTGGGGCCGAGCGCGAGTGAGCAGCGGCCCGCAAGTGGAAACGCCCGGGACTTGTCTGCCCCGGCTGCGAGGCGGAGAAGTCGGACGAGGCAGGTCCGCTCGAGCGCATGGGGCGACGCGTGGTTGAGTGGAATCTCGGACTACCGTGGGGCTGCCGGTCTGCGATGAGTAGAGGATTGCCTCCTGCTGCTGCTGCGGCGGCGACATTTGCGGGAAGACAGGGTGCGGCAGATACTGCGCGTACTCCTGCTTGGGAGCCGTCTGCAAAATCCGCAAATACTCAGCACCTTTCCCACAGCACTGCGCGGCCTGCACTGCACATTGCCCCAGCGCGGCGACCTGTGATGTGAGCCGTGATCACCGGGCCTGGGTGAGTGGACAAGAACCTGGGGCAGCTCTGGACGGCGCTTGCGGACAGCCAAGAAGAAGAGAACACCGATCAGGGGAATGCCGAGTCCAAGCCCGAGCCCGAGGCCCCACGCCAGCGCCGCAGCGGCCGGAGCGGGCGTCGCCGCGCACTCGGTAACTGGCACCAGCAGCACCTGCAGCGCCCGCGGGTAAGGCCTTACCCGAGAGGCCGAGGGAAAGCAAGGGGGGATGGGGATGGGCTGCCCGGCGATAGTAGGGTGGGCGCCGAGGCGGGAGCTCAAAAGGATTTTCCCCTGAGTGAGACTTGGGAGCAGGGGACCTGCTGGGTGCTGGTCGCGTTGATGCTGCAGGTGGCCGTGGTAAAGTCGGTGGACGCGGGGCATGCGCACCTGCGAGGGGTAGAGGCGCAGTCCTCAGTGCGCTGCGCACCGTGCAGGGTGCGGGGAGCGGGGAGGGGCACGCACTCGGCGTTGAGGCGGAATTCGTAGCCGGAAGGGGCCGCGGCGCGGCGGATCGAGGGAAGGGTGCCGTTGTTGTTGAAGGAGATGGGGAGCGTAACGCGCACGCCGTACGTGGCGCCGGTGGGGAGCTCGATCGAGACGTCGACCGCGCGGCCCGCGATGAAGAATCCGCTCGCCGACGTGACGTTCACCATGGCGCCATCCGCAGGGTAGGTGATGGCGGTCCCGTCCGCATTGGTCTTCCACTTGACTGAGAACGAGATCACGGGCCCATCGGCTACCAGCGTCGCGAGCGTCGCCCTGGTAACGGGGTCGGTGAATACAAACTCCTTCCCCACGGCCGGGTTCGACACGGGGGTGCCGGCGAAGACGGTCTGCACGGCGGACGACGTCACAGCGAGTAGCTGTGGCGGGACCACGCTGACGCGGTAGCGCGTGTCAGCGTGCGCAGTATGGACGCGTTTCACGGCGCTGCCCTGGTTGACTGACAGTGCGGTTTGATCGTCCGCGTATTTGGCCACCACCACGTCCTTGGTCGTGTCGAGGGTGATAGCGCACCCGGTGCCGCACGCGGGGGATGTCGTGCACGTTACACCCGACGCCAGCGCAAGCGTGGCCGCAGCACCGCTCCGGCACACGCCTGGGCTGGCAACGGTGAAGCCCGTGATGGCGCCGTTGGTGAACGCCACGGTGACGGACGGTGCCACAGAGCAGCCCGAAACAGTCAGCACTGCGCAGCTGCTGTCGGCACATGTCGCCCCACTCTTTGCACAGGCAACACCGACCGTTTCAGGGTTGGCCACTGCAGTGACTTGGTCGCCACCAGCGAGGGTATTCAGGGTGATCGCCGAGTTGAGGCGGAGGGACTGCCCGGCAGCGTAGTCCAGTTCGCCCGGGCTGTTGGTGTAGAGCAGGCTGGCGCCGCCGTCGTTGACGAGGAAGAGCGACGCGGGGTTCACAACGTTGTTACAAGCCGAGGCACCCGAGCACGTGGCCGTGATGGCTTCCGTTCCAAGCTGCTTGCGCTTCACCTTGATGACGTTGGCGGTACCCGCAAGGGTTGCCACCAAGCCATTCCCCTTAGCTGGGGGGGTGCCGCAAGCGACGCCGGTGGCGAGGGCAAGCGTGGCGGTGGGCTCCGAGGAGCAAGCGCCACCGGTGAGGACGGTGATGCCACTAATCGCACCATCGGTGAAGGTGACCGACACCGTCGGGTTATCCGAGCAGCCCGTGAACGTGACGGTCGCACAGCCTACCCCCGCACAGTTTGAGCCACCGCCTGCAACCTTGCAGGTAGCACCGACGGTTTCAGGATTGCTTACAACGGCGGTCGCCTTTTGGGCAGAATCCCCGGTGTACATCATGACCTCTTTGCCAACCTGCAAGTAGTGGCCAGCCGCCAAGGTGGGCTTGATGGCGCTTATGTCGCTAAGTCCAAGCCAGATATCGTCAGAGGCATCCACCAAGGACGCCGTGTGCGCAAGTGTGCTTCCAACCAGCTTCGAGGTGGCCTCGGTTGCGTGCAGAGTTGTGGCCTTGTTGGTGCCATAACCGGCAAGAAGTGTTGCAGTATTGGAGTTTCCATCCCAATCCACGACGTTGCGGTAGCCGTCGATGTTGAGCGAGGACTTCGGTGGCATGCGGGACGGGTAAAGTACGAGACCCAGGACCGAGGTCGACGTCGCAAGAACGACTTGCGACGCGACCGCGTCCGCGAGAACACTGTTGTCCTTAGAATTATCGGCGTTGGCGACCGAAGAGCCGACAATTGCCGCAGCCATGGCGCCCCCGCGCACGTGGGCCAGCGTGACGCCGGAAATCACGCCCGCGGGAGTGGTGATTCCGGCTGAGGCCGGTACGACGATGTCGATAGACGTCCCCGCACAGGCCGCCTTCTTTGCGGTCAACTCAAGCTCCGGGAGAATTTGGTAGGCTGTGCCGGCGGGGACTGCGGCAGCTGCACCGCGCTGCTTGTAGGCTGGGAAGAAGTGCAGAAAGCCGGGTACGCCTGTCGACGCTCCATCGGAGCGGTAGACATTGTAGAAGTCGTCGGCATCGCCGATGAGCAGGCTGCGCTCGGCGTACCTGTTGTCGTGTCCGAAGACTTTCACGTCGTCCGTGTCCAAGGGAAGGGTCCCACCCAAGGGGCCGTTTGCGAGCGAAGACGCCGCGGGTGTGCGCCCTTGGGCGCCCGCGCGGAACTTGGCGCCCGCGACCGCATTCCCCGCAGCAACCTCGTCGCCATACGCCTCCGCAGACGCTTGGGTGGTGAAAATGTCCATCGACGAGGCCACGCCGTAGATCTGCTTGTCCGAATCGGTGCTCGTGCCCGAGAATCCGGGCAGGCTAAGCAGCAGGGAGTCGCCCGCAGCGATCGGCTGCTCGAGGTTGATCGAGATCGTGAAGCCCACAGCAGTGTTAAGAGCGCCGCTGGTCAGCGACACTTGGGATACTCTCCCTGCCGTGCCCAGATCCATGGTTGCAGGCTTGAGGCTCAAGGCCGAGCCCTGCACCTCGATGGTCGGGGCGACCGCTGCATCGACCAGGTCGTTCTTGGTCTGCAGCGTGACTGTCACACGGTATTCGGTGTTGGGAGCCACAACCTGCCCGGACTGGACCGTGAGCGTGAGCTTACCCGTGCTAGGCACCCAGTCGGCCGTGGACCCAAGGATGCTCGGGTGGCTCGACGAAATGGCGAGCGCTGAAGTAGCGGCTGTCGTAAAATAGAGCGGGAATGCAACGATGATTGACGATGTGAACGTGGCTGACGCTTCCAGCTGGACAGCTGACTTCAGGACAAGGCTGACTGCGGTGGACGAGCCAACAGCTGTGCGCGAGAAGGATGCAGTCTTGGTCAGGAACCCCGGTTCGTACACGAAAAACGGGGTCATGTCACCGATTGAATGCACGCATCCATCCGTGTCCTGCTCCATGGCGACAGCGGTGATCCGAGCGCCGCCTGTGGCGGAGATGAGAACAGTCGCAGCTTTCTGGCCAGCAGCGGGATTGGACAGAGTGAAGGAAAAGATGTAGTCTGTGTTGGCCGCGAGTGTGCTGCCAGTAGCCACAGTCATTGAGAGGGTCCCTGACTTCTTGTTCCAAGATCCGGTTCCACCAACCGCGGTCGCGAAGGCGCCTGCAGAGATGGTGAGCGACGACGTGTCCGCCGTCTGCGAGTTCAAAAGACCCGAAATGGTAATACTGGCTGAAGACGAGCCCGCAGAGGAGAGAGCAGAATTCGATTTCAGGGTAACGGTGATGCTGTTGTCGGTCACCGATGCGAAGGGCTTGTTCTGCCCGATCTTGGCCGTCACGAAGGTCGGTGGCATGATCGTGAGGGGCGCGCTTTTGCCTGGGGCATTGCGGAGTCGCGTTCTCGGGATGAGGTTCGAAATCTGGCCCGTGGAGACAGAGTTGACCTCAACGTCGACATTCACGGCCTCCCGCACTGCCGACGGGTTCGAGATGGTGAAGGAACAGGTGAGCGTGGTGCCTGCCGCGATTTTCTTGGCTGCAGCTACCTCAAGACGACCACTCGCCTTGTCCCACTTGCCCTTGTTAGCTTCCGGGGTTGTTTTCAGCGACTCAAAGTTTCCGTCACAGCCAGCAACGGCCAGATCGGTGGCATCACCCGTCCCTGAACCAACGAGACCCTCAATTGTGACGAGGGCGCCTTGGACGATATCGAGGTCAGGCTGCAGCGTGACAGTGATGGTGTTGGAGCCCCCCGCTGAGGAAGAACTCTGTCCGACACGCGCAGTCTCAAAACCCGGTTTTTTGACCAGCAGCGGGGCACTAGACCCGCTCCCCTTGTCCACAGACACAGGAGCGATGGTGTCTGCCGTCGAGCCCGTCTGGGAGATGGATATGGCGGGAGACGCTTGGCCCGTGGATGGGTTGGTGAGGGTCACGCCGAATGAGTAGATGGTTCCCGCCTGCAGCTGCTTTCCAGGGGCGATCTTGAAGACCAGCTTGCCCTCGGACTTGGTCCACGTTGCAGTGCTGAAGATGTCGTCAACCGAGTTGTACCCACGATTCGCAATTGCGAAGTCGCCATCAGCGTTGGTGAAGCCGGCGAGACCCGTGATCGTCACCCCCGCCGAGGAGTCCGTTCCGACCGCCTGCCACAAAGTTTCGTTCAGCATGACATAGCGGGATGACATCACGAGAGAAGAGCTCACGCGGACGCTCGTGGGGCGGTGGGCGGGCTGGCACCTGGATGCCAACGTTTGTCATCATGGTGACGCGCAGTTCGTTCGCGGCACCGATGTAGGGAGAGGACTGCCCGATCTTCTTGAGCTCGAAAGCAGCCGCCTTCACCTTGAGTGGGGCAGCATCGCCGTTCGCCGTGGACATTTCGCGGGCCGGACAGAGGGAAGATTGGATCTTGACAGTGGGAGAGTCCATCGCTGAACCCGAGTTGATTAGGCGGAAGGAGAAGACGTAGTCATCCCCTGTGTCATGCAAGTTTTTAGCGATGGGGCTGCGCCTACTCAGTTCACCGACAAGAAAGCAACTGGCTCAGGAGCACGTCGCATGAAGGGTTCAGTGCTTTCAGGTGTGGAGGTTGGCGGCGACTCGCACCAGCGCTGAGCGTTTCACCGTTTTTCACAGAGAGAACAAGAGTCCCGGAAGCCTTGGTCCACTTGCCACGATTATCGGTCCTGCCCATGAAAACATTCAGTCACGTTTTCTGAATTCATGGGCCAGCGTTGAAGCGCGCAATCGCATCGTTGAGTGAGTCCGGGAAAGAGACCCATCTTGACTGAAGAGACCATCGACGCTAGTGCCTGAGAGCGGTGTGATTTGAAACTGCACCGACGACCAGCCCTCGTTAGAGAGAGCAGACAGGACCCCTAATCAAGACCAGCGCCTTTGGTAGTACTGCAGGCACTCAGGCCGCACTAGTTGGCACTTCAGCGTACCAAACGTCGTCTCTGGTGGGACTGACCGGGTTCTGCGCGGACGAATCTGTGGTGGTTGAGCCAATTAGGCCACTGATCGTCACCTTGGCCGTTGAGGATCTGCAATGGCCGCGCTGTAAGTCGAAACCATCCGTGTCGACCCCCTGCCGCTGCCGTGCGCTTCTCCCAGTGGATGCATGCCAGGGGACGGATTCTTACGCCGTGGACGCGTGAGCAACGTTGGTCCTAATGGTGACAGTAAGAGTATTCTGCTGGCCTGGGCCAGTAACCTGGTAGTCGTGCCTCGTGTGAGATGCTCAGCGCATGGAGGTTTGCACGAACAAAGTAAAGTAACAAACTGGTTTGACAGGTCTGCCCGGACCATGATCTCACAAAAAAACTACTTCCCCCCTGAAACGCGTTCTCTGCATCAAGGATTATGGTACGAGCAGAACCTTCTGGCCGATGTTGGCAGTGATAATGGCAGCTGGCGCGGCGAAGAGGGGTGCAGCGCTGCCGACCCCGAGATCCATTTTGGACTTGCTGATAAGGAACTAGCCCACCCCCGTCCGCAGTAAGATCAGTCACATTCCCTTCCTGATATTCTTGAACTGTGCACGCGTTCTTGTGGAATGCGAGCGTGCGCATATGGGTTTGGCGGCGATACCGAGGTGCCGAACTTGGCAGTGATGGCAACGTTATCGAGGGTCGACGAGGATGCTGTGTTAGCCAGCTTGAGAGTGAAGGAGAAGGCGATAGGAGTGAATGCCGCAATCTGGACCCGTACCGCAACGCGCGCAGCGTGAGTAGCAATTGACATCAATGGCACAGGCTCTAGCTGTGCGGAAGAATGGTGGAGAGCCAGGTCGCCATGGGTGCAGACGAAGCAAACGCAGCGCGGCCACCTGGCGGTCGGTTGCGATCGACAGCGTAAGAGTTCCGGTAGCCTGATTCCACTCGGCTGTGTTCGAGACCACCGCATCTCCGGAAGTCTGCTCAATCAGAGCTTTCGATCAGTCAAAGTCAGATGAGTAGGCAATCGCACCGGGGGTTCTCTAGGATTTAGCTTGCTGCCCACAGATGGCTGTCGGGCAACAATCTTTGGCTACAGATCAGGAGAAAGCGTAGGTGCATGGGTGGGATATGTTTATTTCGGTGGGGGTAGACCGTTGAAAAGAGGTCGTTGCTCGTGATGTGAGCCTCGCTCTTGGGCGAGATGGCGAGGTTTGAGGAGTCACCAGTCTCGGAGCCGAGCAGGCCATCGATGATGATGGTCGAAACTAATCCAGACGACGTTGCTAGGTCCATGGAGGGAGAGATTGTGACGGTAATGACTGTGTCAGACCCAATGGCGTTCGAGCTGGACTTCTGTCCGATCTTCTTGATTGCGAAGTAGTGCTGCTGCACGCCCTTTGGGACAACTTCCTGGTCGAAGCAGCCGACAGGTGCTATGCCCCCAACCTATCGCGCAGAGCATATCAGCTAGAGTCTTGGTACTGTTCTGTCACGCCATTGCTGCGCTCACGGATCAGTTGTGCGAAGACGACACGGTCGGCAGCACGCGGTGGGCAAGGAAGAAACCGGCGTGAGCAGTGCGGTAGTGGTAGGGGTGAAGGTCGAGACGAAGGCAGTAGTGTCCGCAGCCGAGCACTTGGGAGCGAGCGGCCCCTTGCCTTCAGCAAAGGAAGAGGCTTCGAGAACTACAATCAAAGACTTGTCCTTCACCTGCAGCCCTCAACCCCACCACGGTGAGCGCTCCACCGAGATGAGTGCTCCGTATTCAATCACGAGTCCCTGGGTGAGTCGTTTGTGTCCGAATCGGGCATTGCCGCAGTTCTAAAAATTAGTCAGATCTAAGAAGATTTTGTCACTGTGCATCTGTGCGCAAAAGGTCGCGTGGGATAGGCGCGGAAGGGCGCAAGGCGCAAGGCGGGGTCGAACGTCTGCATCTCCCAACTGGTTAAAGTTGAGCGTGATCATCTGGGTCGATGACGACCTGTTTTTCCACACGTACTAACTCTCAGAGGATTTTTCAGCTGGCCAGTCACTCCAAATCGAACCCTCGTATGCAGTCTCACAGTGAGCTTTTCGAGGCAAATCAGCGCTGGGCTCACCACACGGCCTTGTCCGAGCCAGTCTTGAATTTGGTAATCAGGGCGAAGTTGCCGGTGCCATCAATCGTGTACATCTTCGCCTTCGTAGCGTCAGAGGCCCAGGTCTGATCTGCTCCCAGAAACCTGACGCAAAAACAACTTCTCAGATCGGCCAAGCCCTTCTCCACCGACGGCCATGCGGCGGTGGCCAAGATATACACGGGCATCACGCAGCCAGTAGCAGACAGCGCTAAAAAGTGGTGCAATGCAGGTGAAATGCTGGTGGTGAGAGTTCTCAAAGCTGGTCGGGCTCGGACCCGGGAAGGTGCAAGGAGATCGAAGAGCCAGTAGCGCCTGCGAACGGCGTGGAGTCGTCTACCTTGAGCGCCAACGTCAGCCCCTGGGGCTCGCCCCCCACCGGAGGCTGAGACCGCCAGCTAGTAGGAGCTGTGGTCTGGTCGGCTCCAAGCTGCTTGTGGCCAAAAGCGATGCGCGGATATCCCGTGGCCCATGCGGACTCCGCGACCGGGGCCGCGGCCGCATAGAGCAGCAACGCAAGCGCCATCGCCCTCTGCGCCACAGCATTTTCTTAGCACATCTGAACCACAAACCGTGCTGAACTAATCCCCTGCTAGTGTTATTGTGTGCGAGAGAGCAGAGATGAGCCCGCCCAAAAGAGGCACTGGAGCGTGGGCCTCGGATATCCGCTCATCGCCTCAGGGGGCCCCCGCGGATCACAGGAAGATCGACAGGGCATGTGCAGGCCGCCAGCACCGGCAGAGTGAGTGTGATGGGGGCGGGTTGCGGACCGTAGACAAAAATGTGCACGGCATCGTGCCTATTCGTCCCTGCTCCTGCGCGAGTACACAGGCGTGTGGTCGACCTGTGGGGGCCCTGCAAACGCGTCTGAGATTTTTCACGTTTTCCTTAGGGGGTCCTGGGCCGTTGCGACGAGGAAGAGGGATAAACCAATTGTTTACTTTTGAAGGCGAACCAGTTCTGTTTACTTTTGAAGAGGGAGCCTTTGCGCGCAGCGCCTTGGCGCTTGTGCCCTGCTCGCACAGAATGTCAATCCTGCGAAATCGAAAGAAGATTCTACCCAAACATGCCTGTGTCCTGGTTTTGCTTGCTGTGCTCATGGTACCTGCGTTCCCAACCCCCGTCGTCACCATCAGTTCGATAGGATCAAGAGAAGTTGTTCGCACAATCGCTCCGTTGGATTGCGTTGAAAACATGCTGCAGAAGGTGCGCGCGCTTGGGCACGCTGCAGTGATGGATGAATGTAGGCCATTGTGTGGAGTGGTAGTTGCCCCTTTCGCGGGTCGCTGTGGCGGCGCCACTGTGGTTCAGCAAGGCCGCCACTTCCGCAGGCGAGACTGCCGTTTGGGGAAAGTTTCGGGTTCGGGAAGTCGCTCGAGGGAAGTGAGCAGGTTCGTTACCAGCGCCCTTTCCCTAGAATAGGAGATGGCTGCGTTCCCCTCTCTTTTGCTCAGTCACCGGCAAGGATAGCTGCTCGCACACCAGAGCGCGAGCGCCCGGCCCCGGGACCTCGCGGCGCTGCTCACGCCGCGGTGGGTTGGGGGCTGTCTCGCAGCTGGAGGCCTACATCGCGCTGACGTGCGACGCAGCACATAGTAGCGAGGGCGCGTGCCTCCACACCGTGGACCTCCGGAGCATCTACCGCAGTACTGCCCTGTTGCGCGCCTCCTCGCAGCTACCCTCGTAGGCTGCGCCTCTCTGCGCTAGGCAACGCCTGGCGCGAAACGTAAGCGCCTGGGTTGCAGAAGCTAGAAGATTGATAGATATCGTCGGCGCGTGGTCGGTGCAGGCACACATCCCGGGGGTGAGGAGCCGCGCCTGCGACTCGGATCGCATTCCTACCTGGTGCTGGCAGTCTCGGTGCGCGAAGCTTCGCCGGCAAGCGCCGCAGAGATTTCCCCTGCACAGGTCACTGTTCCTCCTGCTCCGCGTGGAGACGCACCAGCTCAGTTGTGGCGTGCGTGTGTAGCTCATCCCACCGGCCCCTTTCAGGTTCTGATCCACCAAGGCAACTGGTCTCGCGACCCGCGCACCGCCATTGTCGCTGCGCACGTAAAAGCTCAGGCTACCTCTGCGGCTTCCCTCGCCTGCACGTGCCTCCCCTTCCCTCTTTTTGGCCCTCGAGTCGATGCGAGCTCTCCGGGCCAAGTGACGTGACGATGGTAGTGGCCCTTCGTTGAGACTCACGCAACGGCGGGCGCAGCACGGACCTTTTTTCGAGCCCCAGGTTGTTCATTAGCATCCTGGCGGCGCAACAAGACTCTCAGTACGACTTTTCTTTTGCGCTTAAGAAAAGCCTTCTGGCACCCCACGGCCCGACCTCTCAGCTCGTGCCACCGCGGGTCGCGCCCCACCGCACTCTGCTCCCCTTGCAGGTGCCCTGCTCTTCTGCCAGCGGCGCTAAAGTTGCGCGCGGGGCGGCTGGCAGCTTCCGATTGTGCTTGCAATTCCTGTGCTGGCCGATGCACCTCCGTCGGCCGAAGAGGTGCGCGCCTGCACCTGAAACCCACCTCCTTTGCGGCGCCGGGCGCCGGAGAGCGGTGTGCTGATGCTCAGCGTTTGGGTGCTTGGCGCGGCCAGGGCGTCGATGGACTTGTGCCGTACCAGGTGTCGGTGCGCGTCAGCTCCTCGTATCCTGCAGACGTAAACTTCTCCCTCACCTGGCTCGGTGAGGAGCGAGAGTGCGCCAGGTGCCGCCCTGCCTGTTCTAAAGGCAGCCCTACACCCCCTCACCCTGGAGCCCCTCGAGCATGCCTTTCATGCATCCTGCGGCTGAGCGCTGTGGGCGCGCGCCCCCGCTCAGACTGGCGGCAGAGGGAGTAAGCAGTGGCGTGGTCCAGCGCGGGGGCTCAACCTCTCTCTCTACCGTGCACAAGGCCAGCTCCGCCCCCTGCGAGCCGATGAGCGGATAGCAAGGGGGGAGGGGGTTGGGCAAAAGGGTTGCAGCTCGGGCCTCCTGCCGCGCGGCGGCGCGTGTGACGTGACTAGGCGGGCGGGCGGCGGGGCAGGTCCGCGCGCTAGACTCAACGCGGCTCTTCATGAGCGTCTTTCTCGACGCGCCGAAGCGCGCTGTCCTGGAGTTCGACGTCGTTTCGCGAAATGCGGCAGGGGACTCGCCTCCGCCTGCCCAGACGGGACCAGGAGGCGCGGATGCGACCGGGACGCCCTCCGAGGAGGTCGCACCACGCCCCATCCTCGTGCGCCTCGCATCTATCTTGTTCAGCCCACCCTAGTGCCCGGGCGCTGAAGCACTTGGGCGCTGACGGGCAAGCGCTTGCCGGTGGGGCGCAGGCGCAAGAGCTGCACCTCCGGCGGCTGCTGATCGGCAACCGCCTGCTCGCGCGCGGCTTGCTCCACGAGGCTCGCGTCGCCTACGCGAGGCGCCGCCCGCTTCCAACGCACGCACGCGAGCCAGCGCGGTGCATTGGGCCCCTGCACGGCAAGCGTAGGCGCCAGTGGATGTGCTAGTGTGCTAGTGTTAATGTGGTGTTGACGCGCGCCGTGGCAGAGCGCGGGAGGCACTCCCGGACGCGGGCGCGGGCGGGGCGAAACAGCTGCAAGCGGAACAGGCGGGTGGCGGCTTTCCAGGCGCGAATGAAGCCATGGCTGAAGCTGTCGCGCGGCGCCAAGCGGTCGTGCCCGTCGAACCTTCCCCCCCGTTTGGTGCGTGATCTGAAGAAGCCGAGGTTGCGGTCGGCGACGCCTCCGCCGCAAGGTCTCAAGGGACCGAGGGGTGCAGGCACTGTTTCCGCTCGTGCGTGAGCTGGGGCAGGCGGTCGATGCGGCCATGGCGCCTCTCGATTCTGGGCGTGCGTCGCTCATCCGCGCTGCCCGGCAGCACGCGCTGGACCTCCTCGGCCTCGTACGGCTACGCGCTCAACGCCCTCGCGCCGCGCGCCCTGAAGACCCTGTGCACCCATCCCCAGCGCGGTGTTGAAATTCTGCGGCGGGTCAGGCACGGAAAGCGACAGCAGGGCAGCTGGCGGCGGACGGAGACGTTGATGGCGCTGTTCGGGTGCTGGGACTGACACAGGGAGAGCTCGCACACCTTCCCCCTCAAATGAGCTTCCAAGCGCTGTGGGACAGTGCCGCGCTGCTTCGCCGCGCGGCCGCGTGGCAGCACGCTGCGCATGCCCTCAAGCGACTGGCCGAGCTCGACCCCGGCGCAGTTGCTGTTTGGAAGGTGCTTCTTCCCTCTCGCTGTTTCGACTCTGCCCGGCCGAGTGCATGCCGCGAAAGATTCACGTGGGCATCGCCCAAGGTCCTGTTCGTATGCGACGCTATTCTGGATATTCTGGATGCTGCTGATGCATGTTGAGTGTTGCCAGGAGCTCGGGTGGTCATTGAGCAAGGCGGGGCAACACCCGGAGGCAGAGCGGGCGCTACAGACAGCGCTGGATCTTGAAGTGTGCCCCTTCCCCCTTTCAAATCTACCAACCACACCTGCTCGCCAGACTGCCAGCACCGACTTGCCGAGGGCCGGCACCGCAGGGAGGTGCGCCGCAGTGGGAAACGTTGGTGACATTAGCAGAGGAGACGCTGCGTGCACACGGGTGCGGAAATGCGACAGCGGCCTTAGCCGCGAAACAGCGAGCGGAACGGGCGGTCAAGGTAGGAGCGGGAGCGGAAGACGCGGTGGGGGAGTCAGGTGGAATTGCTCGTGCAAGGTTGAGGCCCGACTTGTCCTAAAATCAAACGAGATGCCTTGATCAGATACCACGTTTCAATGTCATGACCCTTTTGGCGTCGGCTGCAACTCTTGAGACCTCGCGCACGTTGTCGCACTGGCCAAATGCTGACTGAGTGCAGCGGTTCACGGACACGCAGGCGCGCCATGGGTGTAGCTCACTTTTGCCTCTCAGGAGACATTCCTGATGCTCTTGAAGCCATGTAAACGCTCTCCACCCATCGCATCGTGTTACTGACGAAATTTTTTAACGTGGTCGACTCAAAGTTACTCTGTTCAAATCAATTGAGGCACTGCGCGCTTTCACTGTGTGATGCGGATGTTTTTCAGAGGAATTCATGGCAGGGGGTATGCGACACCACCAGAAGAAGGTGCTTCCACTGCAGCGACACCGCAGGGCTGTGTCATGCTGCACCGGGCGTGTGCTGCACTGCTCGGAGACGCCCCTGAGTGCCGTGCGCTACCGTGCGCTCCTTCAGACGAAGCCCCTGAAGATGATCTAGTGCCAGAGCGTTCGTGACATGAAACGATCGCCGGAAGGCAAGGAAGAACCAACCAAGCAAAGTGCTTGCACTGCTTCTCCGGCGTGCAGCGCACGGCAAGCACACTTTACAGACTATCAGATTAGATTGCACTGCCCTCCCCTCATCCTTCGCCCCTTGGGTGTTTCCAACTCTTCTTGCCTAGTGTTTTTACCTTGCTCAATCAGAGATCTCAAGTGTCGAGCGGGAGTTGACCATAGCCGTTGCCGCCCGCTTTGTGCAAAGCACCGACCTGCACACTCCCCCTCGGTTGGTATTGGGAGTGCGCGCGGTCGGCGGGTGGCGTGCACACGGCTTGTGGCTCTATGCTGAGGGGGAGATGGCTTTCAAGGTGTGCAGTCACTGGTTTCGGTCGCACATTTCGAGGAGTGACTTCTCGATTCCCCGCGCCAGGCGCCTGTGCACGCCAAGCCAACGCAAGCCGCACGCCATCAGACAACCGACTAGTGGCAAGAATTCGGGGCATCAACGCGACATGTGGAGACGAGGGAAGCAGTGACATTTGGATGGGTATCACCCAGCACCACCCTCGGCTTCGGTGGCGGCGGCGGCGGTAGGTGGGCTGGCGGATGCTCTTGCGGAAGCAAAGCCCCAGCCCACAGTGGCGGATGCGGCAGGCGGGGGCACGGGGTCTTGTTGCCCTTCCGGGCGGCGGTGGCAGACGTGAAGATACATGTTGTCCTCGCGGATGGAGTAGGACACGGCAAATCCACCCGCCTGGGAGGTGCCGAAGCCGCCCGACGGGCCGCGCTGCGCCGGCGCCTGGCTCGATTCGATCATGACCGGTATTTGCTCTGCCCAGACCTCCAGTGCAGCGTGCCTCTCACTAGCCTTACAGCCCACCTGCCGCGCCCCGTGCGCTCTCTGATGAGCCGTGGCACACAAATCAGCTTTCGCGCTGAGGTGCTTGACAAGCAGGACCTCGCGCAGCGCGAGCAGGTGTCGGTCAATGCCGTGCCCACTCATAGCCTCCTTGACGCGCTCCACGTGCGACACGCACGCCCTGCACCCGCACAGAAATTCAGGATCGTGCGGCTCACTGCCGACAAGAGGCCGGGGGGGGGGGGGGGGGGGGGGGGGGGGGCTCAGAACCGGCGGAGGAGATGCAGCTTGGTCTCGGCGCAGGAGACATCGAGATGAGCCATCGCCTTGACAAACGCAACTGCGTCTGAGGTCACGGTCCACACATGCTCGGACCTGCTCGACACTGGAGAGCTGAGGTCTTTGCGCCGCTGAGACCGCAATGAAACGTTGGAGCATCGAGGAGTGTCAACAAGAAAGTTCAGTGCCCGGGCAAGAAACAGCACCGTCCGTGGAAGAACTGACGCGTGTGTGCTCCCTCTTTGGACAGACCAAGCTGACCGTATTCCCTGCAATTGGGGCCGCGTCGTTACACCTCGTGCAAACATGTTGCACGTCGCGGGAAACCAGGCAGGGCGGCAATGCCTGTAGTATGCGAGCAAGAGTGCCATCTGGACAAACGCGTCTGGGGAGATCTGGCACTTCTTGAGGAACCCCTGCGCACAAGGTAGCGGCATCACGCGCACCATAGCCACATTATGCAGCTGCTATTATGCAGGTGAGGCGCGCTGGAAACCACCTTGCCAAAGTAGCGAAAGTGCATGACGGAAAGCTCCGTGGCCGCAACAAGAGCTGGGCACGATCAGGCGCGCAGCGATCAGAACAGGAACCCAGGGCACACCGGGGCCGAGAATTGGAAGGACCGGCAAAGCGCTCCTCGGCTAGATCGAGGGCCTGTGCGATTTCTGCAGTGAGTCGCCAACGGAGGTGCACAGGCGCAGACAGCGTCGCCTTGTGCTCTCGCCCGGCCAGTGGCGCTGCCCGTGACGCCACCAAGTCTTCGTGGTCATGCTGATCAAGGCAATCACATGTCGTTCTCAGTCCCCCGCACAGGTTACGCGCGCGTTGGTGGTTGCTGGCGAGCGAGGCGTTGGTGGGAGCACCATGAAGCCGAAGAGATGTGCCGCAACAGGCGCATCCGCCCAAGAGCCCTCGACATTAGTGGCCGCAGCCCCGTCCTCAAACACGATTGCCTGCTCTCGCCGCAGTCGCCTTCACCTTCTGACCTGATAGTCTACCAATTTGGACCCCGCATGGCACGGCACGGGTCGCGGGGTGCGCGGAGTCTGCTGTGTTGGGCGTAAGGCCGGCCTGGAGGGACTTGTCAAACCACCGGTTCCGGGCGTCGCCCATGAGGGCCACGCGAGCCTTGAGGGTGGTCTGCTGCGAGCGGGAGGTGCCGTGCTCGTCCCTGGCGGCCGTCGTTTCATCGCCTGTTGCCGCGCGCCCTCGAGGTCCAGACTCAAGAATGAGAACTAGCATCGACTCTTCGATCAACTGCAGAGCACGGCGATTGCCATCGTCCGCCCCCGCGAGCTTTCCCCGCACCTCCGCCCACACGTCTCGCCGCTCCGATGTCAGAATCCCTACTGTTGCTTGCCGCTCTCCGGTCTTCATCTGCTCTACCCGGGTTTGCACCGCCCGGACCTGGGTTCGGGCACATCTCCGCGCTCAGCTGCAACGCTAGCCCAGCACGCCCCCGGCGCCGCAGATGGTGCCGCGTGGATTCAGGAATGGCACGGGGCCAGATCGGGGGCTAGAGCGTGGCTCAGGCGTAAGTTGGCCGCTTTTACGCGAGGTGTTGCATGATTACCTGATGCTCGAGCTCCTGCACGGAGAGATGCTGACCATTAGGATGACACACCCCGAAGCACAGCACCTGTCCTTCGCACAGCACTGCGACGTGGGGCACGCGACCCGCAACAGGCAAGGTCGTCACAAGCTCATCTTTGAAAACTCCCTGCCAGAAGAGTCGCGCGCTCAGCCCATGAGCACCGCTTAAGAGCAATGCACCCTGCTGAGAACGCACAAATAGCGACCCGGGAGGGAGAGATGGCGTGCCGGGATGCGGGTCGTGAAGAAGACTCGGCGGTACTGGTGCATGCACAACGGAACCACGTCCATAATGCGCAACGGCTCGAGCTTCTCCACTGCAATGTGCCTGAGGGTTCGCTCCGACGCGAACGGTCTCAGACCGACCGAGGGCGGGCGCGGACTCCGCTGACCATCTTCAGAATTGTACGGCCGGGGGCGGCGGCGACGAGTCACACAAGAAAGGGAAGGATTCAGACCGCTGGAACCGCAGTGCACCACTAATGAGCACAGCAGCGCGGCGAGCTTGAGAGCAGGGCGGCGTGTCGAGACGATCTAGCCCATACCAATTGGAATTCACCGGGAGCGGGCAGCGGCGCGTCAGCAGCTCCTTCTCCCAGGCTTCCTCGACCCATGACTGCACTCCGTGCCATATCGCCGCCTTCCGCGCGAGAGCTTCCTGCAGCGATTTTCCATACTCGTGCTCAGAAGTTAGACACCCTGAGACTCTCACAGAAATTGTTCTAGTCCTTATTGGCCGCGCATCGCAGGAGACCTGCAGTGCCTCTCCTGCTCCACCACGCGCCGCCAGGTCCGAAACGTGCTGGGCAACGTGGTCATATTCCTCTGCCACACGCAAGAGAATCGTGAATCAATTCGATGGCAATTCGGCCTGCACCCGCGTACACGGGACGACTGCAAAGGGCGGGCACCAGGGCGAAGGAAGGGACGAATGCTGATGAGGAAGCGCTCGCACGTATCTCGCAATCTAGGGAGAGGTAGCTGAGGCAGCGTGTCTTGAACCGCGTAGAGCAGGCCTCTTTTGCCTCTTCCGAGGAGCCAGCGCTCGGCTTCGATGGCCTGCCAAAGCACCCGCAGCGACGCGAGATACGCCCGCTTCCGAAGCTGCATCTTAGAAGAGGTCTTGGGACCCCCCAGCTGGCCCGAATCGCGGTACATCCATCCACGATAGAACAGAAGTATCCGCATGCTCTTCCGCGCGATCGATCCGGGCGAGCCCTTTGTCGTGAAAAATGCCACAATCGCCCCGACGGAAAGGCAAGACAACCCAACGCGGCCTGACGAAGGAAGCGTGCGCCAAAAGTACTCGGCGCTCCGAACCCAGCCCCACATTGAGGGCTGGGTGATCATCATCGTGAAGTACGGGCGCAGTACGGAGAGCAACCTCTCTAGAGGATGCCTCGGCTTGGTGCTTCCCTTGCCCAAGGCTGCCCACGGTTGCGCTCTTTCGAAGGAGGGACGGATATGGGAAATTCATCTGGGCGGCAATCTCCGATTGTCTCGTCCGTTTTGGCTGTCATCAGCGATCGTTCATCTCTATGGGATGGCGTGTTGGACCAGGAGAGAATCCGAGGATCGGACGTGCTCGATGGGCTCATTGGCGCCTTCTGATGAGTACATTACTAGTCCCGCTCGCGGCCCGTCGCGATCTGCCCCAGCAGGTGACACTGGCACCCGAGAATGCTCGCGGGAAATTCTCTCGGAAATCAGCCGCGATCATGAGTTGAGAGTGTCGGGACTGAGAGCGTTCTCTGCGAGTACAGGCAGCGCTCGTCTCTCTCAGAGACTTTTCATGGCGTAAACCTGGCGGAAGTCCTATGCGATTGTGTTTCGCTCCTACTTGTCTCGCAGTCAGGCTCTCTCTCAAGGGCGGGCGCGGGACATCTCCAGAGGACCACCATGGGATCTTGCAGGACGAAGAAGGCGCCCAGGAAAGCAGTGAGGGGATGGCGCGAGAACATCTGAAAGGAACTGAGCGCGGATTTAAGGGGATGGGGCTTCGACAGGAGGAAAGTCCCGAAAGCGAAACCTTTGCGTAGCATCTGCCAATCCCTTTGGACTGAGAGGCGCCAGTAAGAGGAGTGCATAGTGCACCCCGAACGCCCCTGGTTGCTAAAGCACACAATTAGTGACTGCAAATGTATGCTCCGGTGCAGGATGCTGGCAGGGGTGCGCAAAAACACGCCAAGACCAGATTCGTGACAGAGGTGCGATCCGGCTTTGAGGCCCAGCCAGCATGTGGCAGCGGGCAGATGCAAGCGGTCATCAAGTCATATCAAGATGTCAGGATCGATACCGTAGCGATACTGTGCTGGCTGGGTGGACCTGCCCGCTGCTGTGGACTCGCGTACCCCGAGTTGCAGAACCCGGGCTGGCGCTGAGCCACATCGTGCCATCTGGAACAGGTGGAATTTGAGGCGCGGAAGCGAAGGCCGGAGTCGAAGCGGAGGGTTGGTACGAGTAGCGTCATGGTTGCCCGCGCACTCGGCCCACAACTGCTAGACAGGCTGCTCTAGACCCTGCCTGCCCCCTGAACGCTTTGCTGTCATCTTTCTGCGTCTGGATCAGCACTTGGGATCCGAGCGGTGCTGGGGCTGCACAGGTTCTTCCGACACGAGCTGCGAGCCCCGGGGAGAAACAAGCTTCGATTGTTTTGCCAATTGTATCCCGCGAGGCGCTTAGGCAAGTGCTCCGCCCCCGGCTCCGCTCGTCCAGCCCGTCCAATGCACCTGCGACCGATGGTCTCTGCTGCCGCGCAGGAAGAGCTCAGAACCTCATGAGAGCCTTTGCTCGATAACAGCTTGACCTTTTCGCGGAGAGAGGGCCGGCCGCTCGGCTGGGATCACCGAGGCTAAGCGCGGAGACGTGAGCTGACATAATTGCGCGTACGAAACCAGGCGACTTTCGCGAAGGAAAATAATGCGACTCGCTCGGGATGCGGGGTTAGAGGTGCGAGGCGCGGAGCAGGCCACCCGGCGGGAGCTGTGCGAGGCGCTCGAGAAGTTTCTACCCCAGGGGGAGGCTGCAGCAACGCAGGCGCTGGCGCGAGCCGCGCCCGCGCGCCGCAAGGGCAAGCTGGCCCCACGCAGCCGCTTCGGTGCCTCTGTATTTGAGGGAGGCCGTGAGGTGCCTATCGTCCCCCCTGGCAGGCAGTGTGCCCCTCTATCTTGTGTTTCTGTCACCTTCTGCAGCGGAGTTCAGCTCTCGCAGCCTTTGTGCTTGTGGCTGAGTGGGCTTGATCATTGGGCGGGCATGAAGCGAGTCATGCTCGGCTCAAGATTTTGGTCGTGGGGTTTTAGAGTTTATTGCCCCAGCGCCGCGCAGCAGGGGCTGCGTAACGAGGCCATAGGAAGCGTTGAGTTGCGGTCACCGGCAGGCAAGTGTATACGGTCCTGACGGTCCGACCGACACGGATTTCCTTCGCGAGGCAGAGCGGCAGTTCGCAAGCGCTCCTTCCACCTCTGTACTGGCGCCGCGGGAACGTCCCATGGCCCTCTGTCCTTCCTGACGACAACACCACACACAGCCCTGTGCATCAGCTGCGCTCGCAAGAGTGCAGGCGCGTCTTTTTACGCTGGTCGCTCGCACCAGTGAAACGATGCAACTCACAGTCGCCTGGGGGATGCAATGTGGCAGGAGCGGGCCCGGGCAGTCGCCGAACGGGCGCGTGGCTTGTCGGACACTTTCTTCCGCCTGGAAAGAAACCGCCCCCCATCGAGCCCTGACGCCCGCCAGCGCCTCCCCTCTAGCCCCGCCAGCGCATAGCGCTAGCGAGAGTGAGACAAGTGGCGCATCTTGCCCCTCCCGATTACACAGCCTGCGCCTCGTTCGACCCTTCTGTTTAAAAATCTTTCAGAGGAACTTCCAGTGACTGCCATCTGTGCAGATCCTTACTGGCGAAATTAACCCCGACGGTTCAGAGTCGCGCTCCTTTCGACCAGGGCGTTCCCAGGCAGAGTCCGCGTCGACCTAGACCCTTTCTTTCTTGTGCTCCTACTTGCTCCCTCAGAGCTGAAACCAACCCTGAACTCATTCACAAGTGTCTTTATTTACTGCTGTGGCTGCTGTGGTGATGTTGCGGCGACTGGCGAAGTTCGGAGGTTCCCACGAGGGGCTTACTTTACTTATGTTGCTGGCGGCAGGCGGAAGGTGTGAAAGCGATGAAGTTGTTGCCGCTCTTGGAGATTTCGGACGATGAGGTGCTCTTCGTCGAGCTCGTGCCCAGAGTTTTTTAAAAATGGTGGAAAACCTTGGCATCCTCCAAGTCAGCAGATTTTAAGTGTGCGATTTGAGTAATGTTTGGACCCGGTGGATGCCCGACAGGGGCAGGAAGGGATCAATCTCAGAGTTGATGATGAGGACGGAGATGAGGACGAAGTTGAGGACGATGCTATCGTGGGATCTGGCTTGTTGGAGGAGGATTGTTGGGTTGCCGCCGAAGAACGAGACTACTCAATCTATTCGAAGGATGAGCTAAACGAGTTGCTGCACAAGGCGCGAACCCACCTATGGCGAGCTAAATTTTTGTATCAAGATTTCCTGCGCTTCCCTGATTAACTTGAAAAAGAAGTTTGAGGTGCAAGCTCACGAGGGTGGCCAAGCAGGCTGCTGAAGATGGAAAGGTGTCTGCAATCAATGCTCTTGTGTCCGCCGGCGCGTCTGTCTTCTCACCTGGCAAGGTTTTGTTTTCCTGACTCTTTGCTATTTCTGTCGTCGGTGTGAAATTGACAGCCTGAAGAATTCATTGATCATCCAATTGAGCAGGTGGCCCGTGGGTGGACACCCTTGATGGCTGCCGCTTTCAAGGTACGTCTCAGTATTGAAAGTGAAGTCAAGTAGCTTTCATTCCTTGATGATTGCTGCGCTAAGCGACTGATGGCGAAATGCAGGGAAACTCGAACGCTACTTTCCGCCTTTGTAACCTCGGTTCAAACGTTTGCGGCCCGGCCCATCCATTCCCGCAACGATGTCAACTTGCGCAATCATAGTATCAATGCGAATGTGCTTTGGATGATTACTTCAGCATGACGGCATGCATTGCGGTCCTGTCGTGCTGTGACTTGCGCCCCCGAACAAGTGCGTGTGTTTCATTCGGCAGACTCGCTTTCAGGTGTCGGCACGCACAAAACATGGTCTTTGCCCACTGCATCTTGCGGTCGGAGGACGTGGCGATCCCGAAACTGTTCAGGTGCGCCCCAACCGATCTGTTATAAGGTTGCCGCTTCGAGTTTGCATTTCACATTTTACTGTCACGCAACAGGTTTTGTCAGACTTCGGAGCGGATTTGGAGGCGCGCGCTGACGCAAATTGGACAGCACTGCATTTCGCTGCATTTTTGACCCGTGCCAGGAAAGCCCAGCATGTGAATTGTCACGTGTCTGTTGCGATCAAGTACAGCTATCTCATGGAAATCATCTCGTGGTCAATATCAATGACGAGCTTTCTTTGTTTCGTGACAGGGCAATGCATCGCTTGGTCGAGCTCGGCGCAGACACAAAGGCTGTCAGCGCTCGAGGACTCTCAGCTGCAGATTTAGCACGAGAAGGGGGCTTCAACAACACTGCTCGGTAAGTTTGAGAGCTTCCTTTAGCACTTGAAAAGGTCGCCAGTAAATTCAATACTGATCGATGAAGTTCCCTCGGAATCAGAGTGTTGGAAGAGATGGAGAGAAGAAAAAGCGACGGTGTCCTGGTGAGTGACATTTTTTGCTGAGGAGCTCTGATTTGTAGGCTGAACAAATCTCGTGTATCAACTGACACACAGGTCATCAAAAAACGCGGAGAGCCAACCAGGCCATCTTCGCCGCAGCTCCCAGATGAAGAGGATACCGCAGGTCGAGAATCTGCTTGCAAACGATTGAATTCCTTGGATCTCCTTTCAATTCAAACTGGATACACTGATGCAGGAGAGGGGCCAGACTCCCTCGAGGAGATGTCTATCGGCGAAATTATTGCTCAGACGCCTGTCAGGGTAATGATACCCAAACAAAGAGGGGTTCACGTGTCATATTACTTGCAAAGTGATAGCTCGCTAATGTCAAGTTGGAAAGAAGTTTGTCGAATGTTTGATTATCCTGTTTTGACTTCATCGTGTCTGTTGCGAATTCAGACGTTCTGGAGCGAAATGGATGGTGACATGGCCGACCTTGTGGAGGATATCCCTTCGAGTGTACCAGATGCGGCTCTGGGCGCAGAAACAAAGCGCTGATATTTATTTTGTCGCGTGTATCTCGAACGTAGTACCAAATCCCCTATGCACCGCGGGAGTGACCGATTGGCGCTGGAATGCCAAGATGAATGTCGTGTTGAACAAATACTTGTCTCCATGGATCAGCCCGATCGGCATGACTCATTTAGTGAGTTTTTCGCCAACCCAAATGCCATCTGATGGGGCATCAAAGTGTTTTCCTTGAAGGCGTACAATCACCCCTTCCTTCTCGTCGGTCGAATCAGCTTCTCCAATCCTGCGGTAGTAACGAATAGCTCCAGGAGTGGAAGCCCTGCTCTTGCTGACCCCACGCACGATTAATTCAGAGCTCTCTCTCTCTCTCTCTCTCTCTCTCTCTCTCTCTCTCTCTCTCTCTCTCT
>ENA-UOXV01001506-UOXV01001506.1-marine-metagenome-genome-assembly--contig:-NODE-1506-length-32498-cov-6.511050_pt1 | contig 32498 bp, 27 predicted proteins | sample MGYA00238165_ERZ766961 | MGnify/ENA primary metagenome ERZ766961 (study PRJEB28924, sample SAMN03173240) | marine metagenome | biome: Marine; feature: Water; material: Subsurface seawater | place: North... | reverse complement strand
AAAAATTTAATTTTTCCTTAGATATAATTTCAATTTGTAGACATTTTTCTTTTGATTTTAAAAAATTACTTGGTGATGATATTCTGTTCAGCCATGGTAATTTATTATTAAGACACAAAATTTCTGAGAAATCTAATTTTTTTTCTTTGGAGTTTATTTTTACTAAGCAGTTATAAAAAAATCTTTTTGTATTTTCAATATTTTTGAGATATTTGTGATCAATATCTTTAAGCATAATCGCTGAACTCATACAAAAAAATATTTTTTTTGTATTTTTATTTATTAAATCAATTTTTTTTTCTTTATTAGAATATTCAATTTTTTTATTTTTAAAGCTTACACTGGTATTAAATAATATTTTTACACCCCTTTTTCTTAGAATTTTTTGTATTGGTTTTTGAATGCTTGCAAATAAAAATTTTTTTGGAACTGCAATACTTGACTTAATTTTGGATCTTTTAATTAAATCTCTTAAAATCATGCCTCTATTTTTACTTTTATGAACAATATCTGCTGGTAAAAAATATGGCAAAAAATAACCCTTACATTGCTCGAATTTATCTGTAAACCTCTCTGAATTTTTTTTTATTAATTTCACTAAATCTGTTTTAAAATATTGATTTAAATTTTGCTTATCATCATAATAATTTTTTTTAATACTAACTTTTTCTTTAATTTTATCTGGCCATTCAATTAGTTTCGCATTGCTATTTATCAAATATTTATTAATTGATATTTTTTTTTTATTATTAAAGTAATTAAATTTTATTTTTATTTTTTTCATCATAAAATTTAATAATTCCTGGCTTCTTGGTAATTCAAACACGTGATAACCATTATTTAATTTCATATTATTTAATGAAATTGGATTTAATGAATTTATTAAGTTTCCAGAATTTTCTATTATGTACACTTCATATTTTTTTTTACCTGAAAAAAAATATGCTAACAAACAACCGTATAAGCTTCCTCCAATTATATGAATATTTTGCTTTATTTTCATTTAGATCGTTTTTTTTATTTGTGGTTATTGTTTAATAAAAACTTATATTCTCTTTATTTTAAAATTATTTCTGATTAATTAATTTTATTAAACTATTTTTATCTAACCATTCTTTATTATTAGACGAATTATATTCAAAATTTTGATTTACTTTTTTTCCTTTTTCACCCTTAATATTTTTTTGAAAATTTATTTTTTTAAGCATGTCTATGGTTGGTTTGATAATGTAATATTTTTTAAATTCTACAATTAGGTGTGAGTCGTCTGCGGGGCAAAGCACTTCATGTATTTTTTCACCTGGCCTAATTCCAATAAACTTTATTTTAATTTTTGGTGCTACATATTTTGCTAAATTAACGATTTTTATTGATGGTATTTTTGGAATAAAAATTTCCCCACCCTGCATCATATTCAAAGAATTAATAACAAAATCTACCGACTGTTTAAGAGTGATTATAAACCTTGTCATATTTTTATCTGTAATAGGTATAAAGTTTGATTTTTTCTGAACTAGATTCAAAAAAAATGGAACAACTGAACCTCTGGAAGAAAGTACGTTACCGTATCTAACTACAGAAAATTTAATATTTTTTTTTCCTACAGTATTATTGGCTGCTACAAATATTTTATCACTAACTAGTTTCGTTGCACCATATAAATTAATTGGGTTCGCAGCCTTATCAGTTGATAGGGCAATAACTTTTTCAACATTATTTGCTACTGATGCCTTGATGAGATTCTCAGCACCCTTAATATTTGTTTTTATATATTCCAATGGATTATACTCTGCTGAGTCTACGTGTTTTAATGCTGCGGCATGCACAATATAATTAACTGAATTAGTTGCTTCTTTTAATCTGTCTAAATCTCTTACATCTCCCAAAAAAAAACGCATCTTGTCACTTGTAAATTTTTTTGCCATTTCATATTGTTTAAATTCATCTCTAGAGTAAATAATGATTTTTTTAGGTTTGTGGTACTTAAGCAGAGCTTCTGTCAGCGCATGACCCAAAGAACCAGTTCCACCGGTGATTAGAAAAGTTTTATTAGGTAACATTTGTTTGAATTTAGTATCTTTAATGTTAATTGTTATAATTAATTTATTAGAAATTACAAACTAATTCTAAAAAAATGATTATATTAGGAATACATGACGGTCATGAAGCTTCAGCTGCTTTATTAATAAACGGAAAAATAGTGTGTGCCGCTCAAGAAGAAAGATTTACAAAATTAAAAGGTGATTATGGTTTTCCAATTAATGCTATTAAATTTTGTTTAAAAAATCAAAATTTAAAAAGTAAAGATATTGATGAAGTTGCTCTTGGCACTTTTAAATTTAATCCTGTGCTTATAAAGATAAAAAGAAATGCAAATTTTGATGTCCCTGAATGGATTGAAGAACAGGACTCATTTTGGAAACCAGTGCTTTTACATAAAAAAAAGATTAATTATTGGAATTTATTTAAAAATAAAAAATTCAAAATGGATAAAATTTATAATTTTAATGGCTATCTTAAAAATTACATGAGTGATGCTAATAATAAAAATTTTCTTAAAGAGAGAATAAAAACTACCTCAAATTATCTTAAAATTAGTAAAAATAGAATTAAAGTTTATCTTCATGAAGAATGTCATAAAAATTATGCCTATTTTTTTTTTCCAGAGAGAATAGATGGAATTGCAATAACTTCTGAAAGTGTGGGTGATTATTCTAGTGGGTCTGTATCTACAATTAAAAAAAATATTTTTAAACTAAAATCACATACAAAAGAAAATCATTTGGGTCATATTTATATGTATATAACTTTATTATTAGGTATGAGACCGTGCATGCATGAATATAAGGTCATGGGGTTAGCACCATATGCATCCAACCATGAAATTAATAAATGTCTAAAAATATTCAATGAAATTTTAAAAGTCAAAAAACTTAATTTAGTATTCAATAAAAAACCACCTGATTTATATTTTTTTTTCAAAGAAAAACTTAAAAATTATAGGTTTGACGGAATAGCTGGAGCTGTTCAAAAATTTTTAGAAAATAAATTAGAAGATTGGTTTTTGTCGTGTAAAAAAATACTGAAGTTAAGAAATTTTTATTTTTCTGGTGGTGTTGCTCAAAATATTAAAGCCGCAATGGTTTTGCTGGAAAACAATAAAATTGGAAAAGTTTTTGTTCCACCTGCTGCTGGTGATAGCACAATATCTATTGGTGCATGTTTTCATGCTGCTGCAGATTATTGTGACAAAAATAATCTTAATAAAAATAAATACATCAAGAGTATTGAAAATATGTATTTGGGCTATGAAATAGATAAAGATGAAATTGATGATTTCTTAAAAAAAAATAATATTTTTAAAAAGTACAAAGTAAAAAATAAATTTACTTCTGCAGAGATTGCAAAAGAGTTAGCCAAAGGAAAAGTTATAGCAAGGTGCTCTGGTAAAATGGAATTTGGTTTAAGATCTCTTGGAAATAGATCAATTTTGTGTGACCCAAGAAACTACAAAAATATAAACTTAATAAATTCTAAAATCAAAAAAAGAGATTTTTGGATGCCTTTTACTCCAACTATTTTAGAAGAAGACCAAAATAAATTCCTAATTAATCCCAAAAAAGTTAAATCAAAATTTATGTCTATGGCTTTTAGAACAACAAAGTTTGCCCAAAACAATTTGCAGGCTGCTATTCATCCTGCAGATTTTACAGCTAGACCTCAAATACTAAATAAAAAAGATAATCCTGAGTATTATAATATAATAAAAGAATTTAAAAAGATAACTGGTGTAGGAGCTTTACTAAACACAAGTTTAAATTTACATGGCTTACCAGTTGTAATGAATACCAAAGATGCTTTTAATGTGTTTGAAAAATCTGATCTGGATATATTAATTGTTCAAAATTATATTATAAAAAAAAATTAACACTTAATAATTTTATCATTATTTTCAATATCTTTATACACACCTCTTGAATCAAATATCAATTTTGAACTCATCAATAGCATTTTATAATCAATTTTTTCATGATCTGTAACAATTATTGATGCTACATAATTCCTAATATTTTTAGAATTAAATTTTATTGATTTTTTAATGTAATGATATTTCCTACCACTTTTCAGTTTAGGTATAAAAGGGTCATAATAGTCAATTTCAATATTTTCTTTTTTAAGTTTTTTTATAATTTCATATGCGGGTGTTTCTCGATCATCATCAACATTTTTTTTATATGCCACACCAATCATTAACATTTTTTTATTTTTATAAGTAATTTTTTTATTTTTAAAAGTTTGGATAATCTTATCAACCACCCATTGCGGCATGTTATTATTAATTTCTCCACTAGTTTTTATAAATTTTGGCAGATAACCACTTTTTGCAGAAGCCCAATATAAATAATATGGATCAATCGGAATACAATGGCCCCCAAGTCCTGGACCTGGCAAAAACTTTTTAAAACCAAAATTTTTAGTTGAGGCTGCTTCTATAATATTAAAAACATTTAAATTCATTTTATCACATATGATTTTAAATTCATTTACTAGTCCAATATTTACTGATCTATAAAGATTCTCTAATAATTTTGTTGCTTCAGCTTCACTTATAGATTTCATTAACACTCTTTTTTTTACAAAAAGTGCATAGATCATATCTCCAATTTTTGTACAATTTTTTGAGTATCCGCTAACAATTTTTGGGGTAAGTCGATAGTTGAAAGATTTACTGCCTGGATTCTCTCTTTCTGGTGAATAAACAACAAAAATTTTTGATCCTAAATTTTTTTTTTTAATTCCCAAAAAAGACAGCATATCTAATGTGGCCCCTGGATATACTGTACTTTCTAGTATCACCACTTGTCCTGCTCTTAAAAACTTTTTTATTTTTTTTGCACAGTTAAAAACATAACTCATATCTGGATTTTTATTTCTTTTTAAAGGTGTGGGTAAGCAGATAATAATTACATCCACTTTTTCTATATCTTGAAAACTGGAGCTAATATTATTTTTATTTTTCTTAAAATATTTCAATTGATCATTGCTTATAGAGCTTATGTATGAACTTGACGATTGAAGCTTTAAAATCTTGTGCTGGTCTGTATCTATACCAAAAACATCAACACCTGATTTGATAAATCTTAAAGCAAGAGGTAGACCCACATAACCCAGACCTATAATTGATATCTTAACTTTTTTTGATTTAATTTTTTTTACTAATTCTTTATACATCTGTTATTTTATATTTAAAAATATTAAGGAATAGATATAAGTAATTATGCATTTTAAATCCAGTAAAAACCCATGTTATTTCATTGCTGAGGTTGGATCAAGCCATGAAGGAAATTTCATTAAAGCAAAAAAACTAGTTTTAGAAGCTGCAAGATCAAATGCTGATCTAGTAAAAATTCAAATCTATACAGCAGACAACATGGTAAATAAAAAGTTTGATAACGAAAGATATCATCATTTTTCAAAACTAAAACTTAGCATTAAACAATATATAGAGTTAGCTAAAATTTGTAAAAAAAATAAAAAGAAATTCAGTGCATCTATATGGGATGTAAATTTGATTGATATATTTGATAAATATATTGATGTTTATAAAGTTGGGTCTGGAGACTTAAATAATTTTGAAATTATAAAGAAAATTGTAAGCAAAAAAAAACCAATTATTATCTCAACTGGATTGTCTAGTATTAGTGAAATTACAAAAACGGTTAACTTTGTTAATAAAGTTGACAAAAATTATTTAAAAAAAAAAAAACTTGCACTTCTTCATTGCAATACAGCCTACCCCACTCCTATTGAAGATGTAAATTTAAACAATATTCAAAAATTAAATGATAAATTCAATATAGATATTGGATATTCAGATCACACAATTGGTTCTGAAATAATTAAAATTGCTTTTTACCTTGGTGCAAAAATTATAGAAAAACATTTTTCCAACACAGTAAAGTCTAAAACTTTCAGAGATCATCAAATATCACTTAATAAAAACGGTGTAAATGTTTTTCTAAAAGATATTAACAAGTATCAATCAGTTCTTGGGTGTAAAAAAAATAATTTAACAAAAAGTGAAATCTTTCAAAAAAATCAGTATTCATTTAGGAGGTCTATTTATGCAAAAAATGCCATAAAAAAAGGAGAAATTTTTTCTCAAAAAAATATTATTTGCTTGAGACCTTTTAAAAAAAAAGGCATTACAGCTTCAAATTATTTTAATATAATTGGGAAAATATCAAAAAAAAATTACAAAATAAATGATTTAATTTAATGGTTTTAAAAAATCCATCTATCACAGTTTATATTACAAATTTCAATTACGGTAAGTTCTTAAATAATTGCATTAAAAGTGTTTTAAATCAAAATTTTAAAAATTTTGAGCTGATAATAATTGATGATGGATCTACAGATAACTCTTTAAAAATATTAAAAAAGTTTAAAAAAAAACAAAATATCAGGTTTATTTTTCAAAAAAATAAAGGTCTTATTAAAACAAACAATATTGCTATTCGCGCCTCTAAGGGTGATTTTATACTCCGACTTGATGCTGATGATTATCTAGATCCAAATGCTTTGCTGGTTTTATTCAATGAAATTAATAAATCTGAGGACACGGCTTTAGTTTATTCAGATTTTTTTTTAATTAATGAAAAAAATAAAATTATGAAACATGAGAGAAGATTAGACTTTAAAAATGAAATTAAAAATTTTAATAATGTAGCCCACGGCGCTTGTTCGTTAATTAGAAAAAGATATTTAGATGAAGTTAATTTATATGATGAAAAATTTGATCGACAAGATGGAGTTGATATTTGGTACAAATTTTTTAATAAATATAAAATAAGAAAAGTAAGTCTTCCATTATTTTATTATAGACAACATCTATCTAATTTGACTTTAAATTCTCAAAAACTTTATGAAACAAGAAATCAAATTTTAGACAAATTTTCTAAAATTGAAGAAATGCAAAAAGAAAAATCTAATAAAATTGCATGTGTTATTCCAGTTAGAGGAAAAGTTTATACCTCTAATTGTATGTCTATGGAAAAATTATCAAAAAAACCAATTCTTTTTTGGACTATTGATGAAACTTTAAAATCAAAAAAAATTGATAAAATTATTGTTACTACTTCTGATCTAAATATTATCAACCAGCTTAAGAAAAGATATAAAAATAAAATTTTTTATCACAAAAGATCTAATAAGTATTCTATGGAAAATACAAATTTTACAGATGCAATCATTTCTGCACTTAATCTCAAATATAAATCAAATAAACCAGATTATTTACTTGTTCTTGGTTTTGAAAATCCGTTTAGAAAAAGTTTCTATATTGATACAGCTATTAGCAGTCTTCTTCTTCATAAGGCTGACAAAGTAATATCGGTAAATAAGGAAATAAATAGCAACTACTATAAATATAAGGGCAATAACCTTGTTAATATAAATAATAACAAATTTGATGAGTTAAAACTTGAAAAGGAGGATATTTTTGAGGAAAAGGGTGGTATAACGCTTTATAATTATTCATCTTTTCTTAAAAATAATAATGGGCACAAATTTAAGAAAGTAAATTATATTGTTATGGATAAAAAAGCCTCTTTTGCAATCAATGATTATTTAGAATTAGAAATTGCCAATAAAGTTATAACTAAAATAAAAAATAAATAATGGTCATTCTCATAACTGGTGCAGCTGGATTTATTGGATTTCACACATCTCTAAAACTTCTCATTAATAAAAAAAATACTATAATTGGGATTGATAATATTAATAATTACTACGATGTGAAACTTAAAAAAGACAGGGTTAAAATTTTAAAACAACATAAAAATTTTAAATTTTTCAAATATAATTTATTAGATAAAAAAAAATTAATTAATGTGTTTAATTACAAAAAAATAGATTTAGTCATTCATTTAGCTGCTCAAGCAGGTGTTCAGTATTCCCTGATAAATCCAAAATCCTATATTGATACCAACATAAATGGCTTTTATAATTTGCTTGAACAAATCAAAAGAACAAAAATTAAAAAATTTATGTATGCTTCTTCTTCATCTATTTACGGGTCCAACAAATTGGCTCCATTTTCTGAAAATCACAAAACGGATACTCAAATTTCATTATACGGGGCAACAAAAAAGTGTAATGAAATAATTGCACATTATTATTCAGTTGCATATGGAATTTCAATGATTGGTTTAAGATTCTTTACTGTATATGGGCCTTATGGAAGGCCAGATATGGCCATGTATGCATTTACAAAAAACATTTTAACTGGGAAAAAAATTTATTTAAATAATTTTGGAAAACATTCGAGAGACTTTACCTATATTGATGATTGTGTTCAGAGCATATTTTTATTAATAAATATAATTAAAAAAGAAAGATATATATTTAAAGTTATAAATATTGCGGGAGGTAAAACTGTCAACCTAAAATATCTAATTAGACTTTTTGAAAAAAATCTAAAAAAAAAAGCAATTATAAAATATAGAAAATTACAGTTTGGTGACGTGGTCTCCACAGTCTCTGATACGAAGTTGTTAAAAAAACTTATTAAAAAAATTCCAAACATCCCTATAGAAGTTGGGATAAAAAATTTTTGTATATGGTTTAAAAATTACTACAAATTTTAATAAAAATTACTTTTTAGAAATTAAATAATTCCCAAGATAAAGATACTCTAAGCCACTCTTCTTGAATGTTTTAATTGCATCATAAGGAGAGTGGACTATCGGTTCGCCATGGACATTGAATGAAGTATTTAAAAGAGCTCCCACTCCAGACAACTTTTTAAATTGTTTAATCAAATTATAATAGTCTGTATTAAGTTTTTTTGTGATCAACTGAGGTCTAGCTGTCTTGTCGAATGGGTGTAAAGCAGCAGCTATTTTATTCTTACCAAGTTTTGTAGAGTCAAGGGAAGTGGTCATATAGCTAAATGAATTTTTATTATTTGTTTTTAGTAACTTATTGAAATCTTCATCAATAATGCTCGGAGCAAAGGGCATCCAAAAATCTCTAACTTTAATTTTTTTATTTATATGGTGAACAGCATCTGTGGAAAATGGACTCGCGATTATAGATCTGTTTCCTAAGGCTCTTGGACCAAATTCTGCTCTATTAAATGAAAAACGAGCTATAACTTTTCCTGAATTTAATATTTTTGCAACATCACTAACACTGGTTCTTTTTATTTTTATATTTTTATCTTTTTTTAATTTATTAATATCAAAATTTAAATAATCGGCACCTATGTACGGATCTTCCATATTTTGAATTTTGTTTTTTTTAAAACCAAGCTTATCTAGCATGCAATAAACAGCTCCTATAATTAAAGATTCATCACCTGGTCCTGGAGGTACGAATAATTTTTTTATTTCTTTGTTTTCTGAAATTATTTTTGTAGCTTTTATATTTTGTGCAACACCTCCAGAAAAAATAAAATTTGATACCTTAAATTTTTTTGAAATTTCTAAAAACCATTTTTCTAAAAGATCCTCTGTATTTTTTTGGATTGCATAGCTGATAGCATCAAATCTTTTATTCTTAAATTTTTCATAAAAATAAAAATAATTGTCTTTTGGTTTTTTTTTATAATAAAACTTAGCATTTTTTACATTTAAAGTTTGTTTGTATGTGTCGATTAAACTTTTATAATAATCTACATTTTTAAGAGCATATCCGGCAAGACCCATTACCTTAAATTCGTGTTCTGTTGGTTTCATTCCAATCATTAATGTTGCATATCTGTACATACGACCAATATTACATTCGTTTGTTTTATAAACATTTTTAATTTTATTGTTTGAAGAAATCCAAATAGAACCATTAGAATTATCTCCCCCACCATCCGCGGTTACAATTGCAACTTTATTTTTGGAAGAAAAGCTTGATGCATAAAAACCATAATATGCATGACATTTATGATGATCAAAAAAAAACACTTTTTTTTTATCTAATTGTAAATATTTTGAGATGCCTTTTTGTCTAGCATGTCTCATACCAATAACATCATCTTCATTTTTTATATCTTTTAAATCATAATATAACTCTTTCTTAGAAACTTTTTTATTAGAAAAAATTTTTAAATAATCTTTTTTTTTGTTTTTATATATTTTTGGATACCAATAAAGTTCTTGTTCTTTAAAATAGTCATCGATAGAAAATGTTGTGTTTCTTTTCACCTGAAAATACTTAGGGGGCAGGTTTTTTGTAGAAACAGCCACATAAGAAATTTCTTTTTTTTTTATATTTGATCTTTTTAAACATAAATCAATTGATTTATTTGGGAACCCATACTCATTTTTTTTTCTTGTAATTCTTTCTTCACTTACAGCAATCAATAATTTGCCATTTCTAAAAATGGAAGCCCCACAGTTATGTCCGTCATGTATTCCTAATATTATCATTTTATTTTTTACTATAATAAGATATTATTTTTTTTGTTTCTACTATTGGACTATATATCATTGATTTTAGACATTTTTCAATTTTTATAAAATCACTTTTTGTATCTAAAGATAGATTAATTTTAGTAATTTTATTGCTATAATTCGAAAGTATATTTTTAATTCTAAAATTTTTTTTGTTTTTATAAAAGTAATTGAAAATGTGCTCTTTATCATTTTTATCTTTTAGCAATTTGTAAGTTTCTTTAAGTTTTTTATAGCTTATAATTTCAATACTTGTTCCTCTTGGATAGGATTTTACTAGTGAATTAGTAACAATATCAAATTTATTTTTTTTGAAAATTTTAACCATTTTTGAAGCAAGATTGAAATCAAAAAAAATTCTATCAGCACAAATTCTTAAAAAAGAGTTTAGTTTAAACTTTTTGCAACACAAAGCTGCTCTCAAATAAACATCCTTATTAGGTCCTCTAAAATATAAAATTTTATTTTTTTTACAAAAATCTATTATTTTTTCATCACTTTTAAGATTTGTAGTAGCTACTATTATCTTATTTCTTGGTCTTATTTTTTTTGCCCTTTCAATTACGTAATATAGGGTTGGAAAATTATTAATCTCAATCATGGCTTTTCCAGGCAATCTTTTTGACCTAAATCTTACAAATATAATATATCCTATTTTTTTTTTCATATTATCTAATTTAATCAAACTCATCTAAATATTGTATTTTTTTAAAAAAATTTCAGCATTAAGTAATGAAAAAATTAATTTACTTTCTGTGTTATCTAATACTTTTTTATCTAATACTTTTATAAGATTTTTTTTATCAATGAATGAATCTAGATCAGATTTTTGCATCAAATAATCTTTTATATTATTATTTGAGTAATCTCTTAATGAGCTAAGGCTGAAGTTAAAGCCTACCTTTTTTCTATCCATTCTAACTTTTTCATGAAGCGTTCCTTTGGTTGCTGCTCTTAATAAATATTTTGCATAACCGTCTTTAATATAAAACTTAGATGGTACACTAAGTACATAGTTAATTAGTTTTTTATCTAAAAAGGGAGATCTATTTTCCATTGAATTAAACATTGAATTTAAATCATCTTCTTGCAGTATTACTGGAACAGACTCATGAAACAACTCATTCATCATCCTATTTTTAAGAATTGATTTAGTAAAATTTTTTTCTTCAAATTTTTTATTGTTTTCTTTTATTAATATCTTGTTAATTTTTTTTTTATCTAAATAAATATGATTTCTAAAATTACTTTTGTTCAAAATAAAATTAGGATTTTTTAAAAAAGGATTTCGTACAAGTTTTTTTATATGTATCCTCCAGTTTTTTAAACTTTTGTTTAATAATAAATTTTTATTTTTCTTTAATTCTGAAAGATAAAACAAATGATGATCGTAATAGCCAGTAAAAATTTCATCTGCAGCCGTACCAGAAAGAATTACTTTATAATTATCTTTAGCAGCTTTTAAAGATATTTTTGAATGTGCATAATAAGAAATAGTTGAAATTGGACTATCATGATAATTAATTAAGTTTGATAAATTATCTAAAAAATTTTCTTCATTCTTGATGTATATTTTTTCTAGTTTACAGTTTGTGTCTTCTTGAATAACTTTTATATTTTTTTCTTCATTATATCTTTTATCTTGATCAATAATTGAATAACATTTTGCTTTAATTCCAAATTTTTTTGTTGCAATTGAAACTAATGAGCCTGAGTCAACACCTCCACTCAAGCAAAATGCTAAAGGAACATCTGATCTTAATCTTTTTTTTATACTTTCTTCTAACAAGTTTTTTACATTTTCCACATGATCTTCTTCTTTTAATTTTGACAAATAATTTTCTTTTTTTGTTAATATTTTTGGATCAAAATATTTTTCAAATTTTATTTTATTATTTTTTAATGATACTGTAAGATTATTTCCTTGAGGAAATTTTACTATTTTTTTAAAATATGTTTCATTTTTTTTATTTAGCGATTTATAACCAAGGCCTAAATAATCATTTAAATAAGATGTATTTACTTCTTTTAGTTGTGAGCGTTTATCAAGATTAAATATATATTTTATTTCTGAACCAAATATAAAATTTTTACTATCATGATAGTAATAAAGAGGCTTCTCACCAAATGGATCTCGAGACAAAAAAATAATATTTTTTTTTTTATCTAATATTGCAAATGACCACATACCTTCAAAATGATTTACACATTCCTTTCCCCAGTATTGATAGGACTTAATCAATACTTCGGTATCTGAATTTGTTTTAAATTTAAAATTTTTTTCTTTTAAAAAATTTCTTAACTCTATGTAATTATAGATTTCTCCATTAAATATAAGAGTCAAATTTTCAATTCTAAAAGGCTGATTTGACCTTTTGTCCAGATCTAAAATTGCTAATCTTGAAGCAATTAAACTCATTTTGTAATTTTTTTTATTTTCTATTAAAGACCCTTGAAAATCTGGCCCTCTACTTTTCATTATGGAATAAATATTTTTTATATTGAAATCATTCAATATTTCTTTGTTTCTAATTATAAAACCAGCAATACCGCACATTATTTGTTATTGATTATTGATTATTTTTAAAGTTATTTAAATATATAATATATATTATATTATCCAATTAAACTAATTACCTAAAAATTATTAAAATATGATGTTAAAAAATAAATTAGCCATTATTACGGGTTCTAATAGAGGAATTGGCAAAAGTATTGTTGAAAAATTTGCAGCAAATGGCGCAAATCTTTATGTTTGCTCTAGAAAAAAAAATGATGAATTTACTAAATATTTAACCGATTTAAAAAAAAAATATAATATTCAAATAAAAGAATTTTTTTTTGATTTAAATAATTCTTCAGAAGTAAAAAATGTTGCCAATGAAATGTGTAAAAGTAGTTCTAAAATCGATATTTTAGTTAATAATGCTGGGGAAATTCATACTTCAATTTTTTTGATGAATACCATTGATAAATTGAGAGAAATTTTTGAAATTAATTTTTTTGCAAATGCAATTTTAATTCAAACTGTTTTAAAAAAAATGATGAAAGAAAAAAAAGGTTCAATCATTAATATCTCGTCTAGTTCGGCTATTGAAGCAAATGAGGGTCGTAGCGCTTATTCTGCCAGTAAATCTGCTCTTACTATTTTATCCAAGTCAATTTCGCGTGAGATGGGATCATCTAATATTCGAATTAATACAATAGCACCTGGTTTGACTGATACAGATATGATGAAAAAAAATACCCCTGAAAAAATTTTAAATACCACTATTGAAAGATTATCAATTAAAAGAATTGCTAAAAAAGAAGAGATTGCAAATGTCGCTCTCTTTTTAGCTTCAGACCTATCTTCCTATATTACTGGTCAAACCATTAGCGTAGATGGTGGCATGTAATGAATAATTTAGAAAAAAAAATAAATAAGATAAAAAAAATGTGTTTAAATATGAGAAAAAACGTTTTGGATATGGCAATGAATGCCGGCTCTGAAAGTTCACATTTTGGAGGTGGTCTTTCAATTATTGAAATAACTGCAACACTTTATGGTGCAGTAATGAATTATGATTTAAAAAATCCTAAATGGAAATTAAGAGACAAATTTATACTCAGTAAGGGCCATGGCGTATTGGGCTTATATGCTGCACTTGCTGAAGTAGGGATAATAACTAAAAATGATTTGGCAAATTTTGAGAAATCTAATGGTTTTTTATTTGGCCATCCAATTATGAATATAGAAAAAGGTATTGAAGTTAGCTCAGGTAGCCTTGGGATGGGTTTGTCTGTTGGAATTGGAATGGCTATAGCATCAATAAAAAAGAAATTAAAAAATAAAATCTTTGTTCTTTTGGGTGACGGTGAATGCAATGAAGGTTCTAATTGGGAAGCGTTTATGTCTGCTCCAAAATATAAACTTGATAACTTGTTTTTGATTCTAGATAGAAATAATTTACAGCAAACTGGCTCTAGTAAAGATATTATGGATATTGGAGATATGAGTGAAAAATTGAGAAACTTTGGTTGGCATGTAATTGAGGTTAATGGTCATAATATAGATGAATTATTAAAATCTTTTTCTTCAAATATAAAAAATAAACCAATAGCGATTGTAGCCAATACAATTAAAGGTAAAGGGTTTTCATTTTCTGAAAATAATAATGACTGGCACCATAAGATATTATCTAAATCTCAGTATGAAATAGCCATAAATGAACTTGGTTTAAAATAATTTAATATGCAGCTCAATAATAAAAATATTGAAATTTGGTCAAGAATTGGAGCTAGAGCTACTTTTGGTATGGTTCTTTTAGAGTTGGAAAAAAAATTCCCTAATTTAATTGTTTTGGCAGCAGACACTTCAACTTCTGCAGGATTGGATAGGTTTAGAAAAAATGTTACAGAAAAATATATAGAAGTTGGTATTGCTGAACAAAATATGATTGGAATAGCATCAGGACTTTCCAGTGAAAATTTTAAAGTAGTTACCACTACATTTGCACCTTTTCAAACAATGAGATGTTGTGAACAAATAAAAGTACACCTTGGGTACATGAAACGAGATATTTGCATGGTTGGTTTGGCCTCTGGTATAGTTCTTGGAACGTTAGGATACACACATTGCTGTATTGAAGATATATCTATCATTAGGTCAATACCTGGAATTACAATTTTATCTCCAGCTGATTGTGGAGAAACAGCTAAGGCAATATATGCAGCACTAAAGCATGATAAACCAACCTATATAAGGTTAACCGGAGGATCAAATAATCCCATAGTCTATAAAGATGATTATGATTTTCAAATATCAAAAGGTGTAAAATTAATGGATGGTGATGATATCGCTATAATAGCAACAGGAACAATGGTTTTTAAATCACTGCAAGCAGCAAAAGAACTTAAAAATAAAAATATTAATTGTTCTGTAACTAATATCCATACTATTAATCCTATAGATAAAAAACTAATAGAAGAATTGGCAAAAAAATCAAAATTAATTGTAACGGTTGAAGAGCACAGCGTTCAAGGTGGATTAGGTACTGCAATATCAGAAATAAATAGTAGAATAAAAAATTCCCCACCACAAGTGATGATTGGGATTCCCTCAGAGTATAGTGATGCTGGTGATTATGAGTTTCTTCTTGATAAATTTGGCTTAACAGTTGAAAAGATAACAAATAAAATTAAAAATGAATTTTCAAAAAAAATTAAATAATATTAGATATGAAGATATTGTTTCCAATTTAGATTTAAATAAAAATGACATTGTTTATGTGTGTTCAGATATTACTGGACTTCTTTTAGATGCTAAAAAAAATAAAATTCAATTTAATTTAGATAATTTTATTGATAGCATCATAAATAAAGTTGGCAATGGTGGAACCATACTTTTTCCAACATTTAATTGGGATTTCTGTAAAAATATAACATTTGATTATATCAAAACTCCAAGTCAGTGTGGGGCACTAACAAATTATGCACTAAAAAGAAAAGACTTTAAAAGAACGAAACATCCAATCTATTCTTTTGCTGTTTGGGGCAAAGATCAACAGAAATTGATTGATATGGATAATGCAAGTAGCTGGGATGAAAATTCACCATTTTCTTATTTATTCAAAAAAAAAGCAAAAAACTTATTTATAGGAATAGATTATAAAAATGGTTTTACTATGGATCATTACTTTGAACAGAAAAATAATGTTGAATATAGATATCATAAAGATTTTGAAGGTAATTATATTAATGAGAAAAAAAAAACTGAAAAAAAAATTTACTCTATGTTTGTAAGAGATATCAAGAAAATTGACAGTACTGGTATTAGTAGCTCTCTCGATGAAATATTAATAAAAAATGACAGTTATAAAAAATATTTAATTAATAATATTTATTTTGGAATTATTGATTTAGCAATCGCAGGTAATATAATAGATAATGATTTAAAAAAAAATAGAGTATTAATTTATCCAATTAAAAATTAGCTATTTGATAAATTGTTTAAGAGTAGATGGTTCTGTTACCAAAAATTGTGCTTCACAAACTATTTTTTCATCAATTAAACCAAAACCTTCACACCTACCTACTCCACGAGACCAATTAATAATTTTTGTCTTGATATAAAATCTATTTCCAGCAGTTACTTTTGTTTTGAATTTGATCTTGTCTGCTGATGCTAAATATATAGCCTTACCTTTATTTCCTGGCAGAGTGACAATCGCTAAAGCTGCCATTTGTACTAACGCCTCAATTTGTAGCATGCCTGGCATGTTTGGATCCCCTTCCCAATGACACTTGAAAAACCATTCATCACTTTTTAGGTCTTTAAAACCATTAGCGCTGACTCCTGGGATAACTTCTGTAGCTTGATCAATCATTAAATAAGGATCTCTATTTTTTTGATAATCAAGTATTTGTTTTTTATCTAATTTTATAAATTTACTATCACTCATCTAATTTCAATTTCTCTTGATAAAACATTAATTAAATTAAAACCATCCCAAGTTAAGCCAATATTTAAAGCTGAACCAATTGGTACAAATCTATCAATACCATTAAGTTTTTCATCAATTATAAATTTTAATAGTTTTTCTTTTTTAAATCCTGAGTATGTAACTGTTTGCACTTTTTTTGAAATCAACTTCGAAATATTCTGTAAATTATTAGCCTTATATTCAAAAAATAAACCAAACTTACCTCTTAAATTAATAGTATCTTTATCAATTTTAGATAGTTCTATTCTATATAAATTGTTTAAATATTTTTTATTTAGTTTTAAATTGTGCTTATATAAAAAATTTTTTAATAATAAATTATATTTTTCAAATGCACTTGATTCAATTAATTTGTATTTTTCTTCAACATAGTTAGCTAATTCTTGCCAAAACATTTCTACATTTTTTTTTTTAAACTTACCTATCCAAACAATTAAATGTGGAGATGAACATGCATTTTGATCGACCAAATATGTATCATTAAAAAAATTATAAGCTAATTTTTTTATTTCAAAATCCCTCATTTTATTAAAGCTATCTGAATTGATGATGCAAAATGAGTATCTATCTGGAAATGAAATATCTATACTTTTTGGTGGTAACATAATTGACCTTATGCTTTTTACCGTATCGTCTCCTCCCCAAATAATTCTTACATCACATTTTGATGAAATAGCTTTTGTTATTTCTTTATTTTTTTCATATCTGATTAAATAAAATTTATCTTTCACATATCTATAAATTTTTTTTTTTGAAACTTTATTAAGACATTTGTTTATTAGGTCTACTTGAAAATAATTTTTAGAAGGTACACGGATAATATTATTGTTTCCAGCTAACAAGCTAAAAATTAATGAATAGGCAAAATTAATAGGTATGTTTGTGGGTGTTATATGAAAAACTAAGCCTTTCCCAATTCTATTATTACATATTAAAAAATTTTTTTTTAATATTTCCAAATTTCCTTTTCGACAAAAAAAAGAGAATGTAATTAAATCTGGAAAATTAAATGAGTCTCTATTTTTTTTAATTTCTTCACTTAAATCTTCAATAAATTTTAAAACAACAGGCGAAAATGGAATATCAGGTTTTTGTAAGGACATTTTCTGAATGATTTTTTTTGTTTCAGATAAATTTATTTTAGGTATCACTACAACCTCTCACTTCTGCCTGCTTTGTTCTTCCATGAACTAAAAAATATTTACCTGCTCTTCCACACTTGCAATCATCCTGGCCTATTATTTCTCCCACATCTTCAGTTAAAATACTGTGACCAGGATAGCTAGTTGGCAGCAACGATATTAATTGAATAAGGCCTTTGGTTTTATTTTTTACAATATTAAAATTTTGATCTCTAATTATTAAGTCTGAAAAATTTGAAGTATGAAAATAACCACATGAGTCTGACTCCATAAAAATAGAGCCTGTTTGTTCGACTAAACCATAATAATTATAAATCTTTTTTAATTTCATCTTTTTAAATAATTCATATTTAAATTTTTTATTATCCATTTTTTTTTTTTCTAGTTTCTTCCAACCTCCGCCATGTAATAAAGTAGCATTACTGAAGTTGTACAAAACTTTTCTAATCTCTAAATTGACTATTAAATTTTCAAATATTTTATTTGTAAATCCAAAAACTAGGAAATTACTTTTGTTAAATTGTTTTAAAAAATTATTTAAAATTTCATAATCAATTTCATTATTTTCATCTAGCAGATAAGTGTGATTTTTTCCAAAAACTGAAAAGCCATAAATTGCAGCAAGACTTGCATTATACATTTTTCTATCTGATAAAACTGGATTTTTATCTATTATTAACATTGGTAATCGATCTTTTCCTAAAATATTTGTCACAATTTTTGCAAGTACTTTGGATTGATTAGTTGCATTTAGTTTGTCTAAATATATCTTTGAAGGTTCACTTCCTGATGTTCCAGAGGACCTTAATGTTTTGAATATATCTTGATCTTTGATGCTTTTCATATCAAACTCTTTAAATATTTTTACAGGTAAGAATGGTATTTCCCAATAATTTTTTATTTTCTTTTTATCGAATTTTAAACTTTTTAAAATTTTAGAATAAAGTTTACATTTTTGTTGATGAATATTTGTTAATTCTAAAATCTTAGTATTGAAAATTTTCTTTTTTTCAAAATATTTATAAGAGTAAGGATTGAGTTCTAGTATATTTTCAATTTTATTCATTTAAATTGTTAAATTTTTATACATGATTTTTCCACTTTGATTTCTTGGTATTTTATTTATAAAACTTAGTTTATAGTTTGATTGCCTTATTTTAAGTTTGCTTATAATCTTTTCAAAAATTCTATCAGAAAATTTCGATTTAATACAATAAATTTCTAATTTATCATCTTTGCCAGTACAAATGCAATCTAGATTTTCTTTTTTAAATTTATTTTCTATAGAATCTAAGTTTATTCTTATTCCATTAATTTTTATAATTCTTTTTTTTCTTCCAGTTATAAAAAATAGGTTTTTTTTATTTCTGTATGCAATATCTCCTGTTTTCAAAACCTTATTATTTTCGTCTTTTTTAATTAAATCTTTGTAACCTGCGGCATACCCTAAAGATACATTGTCTCCTGTATAAACTAACTCCCCAGAAACATTAACTTTATTAATTTTCAATCCTTTATCATCAACTATAGAAAATTTTCCACCTGGTATTACCTCTCCTATACTTTCTGGATTTAATCTTATTTTTTTATAATTCAAAAATGACATTCTTGCACATGCTTCTGTTTGTCCATACATAACAAAAAATTTTATTTTTTTTTTTTTAAAAAATTTAAAAAAATATTCTACTAAATCTTTACTTAATTTCCCTCCTGCTTGAGTAATATATTTTAATGATGAAAAATGATTTTTGACTGAAATAATTTTTTTTAAAGTTTCAAATGTGAAAGGTACACCTGTAAATGTGGTAATTTTATTATCATTTATTAGATTCCAAAATTGTTTTTGAACAATGCTAAAATCTGTCAGTGTTATTGATGCGCCTCTTATTAAGTGGGTGTTTATTATAGATAAGCCTAAAGTATAACTCATTGGTAATGTGGTTATTGTTTTATCCTTTTTTTTTATTTTAAAATAATCAGCTATAGATCGTGTATTTGATATCAAATTTAAATTTGACAATCTTACTGTCTGAGGACTTCCTGTTGATCCCGATGTCATCAAAAGCAAAGCTAACTCTTTATTGATTTGATAATTAGTTTTTTTTTTTATTTTATAGAAAAAACTCTTTTTAAATTTTTTTTCTATTTCATAATTTTTTTTTATTTTCTTGTTATTAAATTCTTTGGGAAAAAAAAGGTATTTTGGCTTATATTTATTAATAATATTTAGTATATACAATTCATCTAATTGATCATTTAATAGAAACACTGCTTGATTTAAACGTAAAAAGCTTACATAAGCGCAAATAGTATCAAAATTATTTTGACAAATAATGATTATTAAAGATTTTGTTTTTTTTAAATATTTGAATTTTTTTTCGAATTCTAAAATATCTTTATAAAAATATATGTTTTTTTCGTCATCGTATAGGGCCACATTATTAGAAAACTTTTCAAGACTACCAAAAATACTCTTAATATTTGTCGTCATTTATTTTATTAATTTGATCATATTATTATATTAATTTATTGATTAAAGAAATTATTAACTCTATAACATGCAGATTCTAAACCTTTTAATTTAATTATGAACAATAAAGAAAAATACAATAAGTCTTTTATAGATACTTTTTCAATTGAAAAAAATGCACTAAATAATCTTGAATATAATGCAATTACAGAATGGGACTCCATAGGTCACATGACCTTAATTGGTGAATTGGAAAAAACCTTTGATATATCGATTGAAACAGATGATATAATTGATTTCAGTTCATATGAAAAAGGAATTGATATTTTAAAAAAATATAAGATTGAAATATAATTTTAAAACTATATCCTAAATAATTATGCCTATAGCATCATCACTATTAAAAAAACCCAAGTTAGTAAAAAAACTAAAGGCTTTTTACGATTATGTAAATAATAATGATGGAAAAGTTGGTACAAAAACAAGAGGCATAGATTTAAATTTCAATAATGCCTGTAACTTAAGGTGTAAATATTGTTTTACTAATTCTCCAAAAGGAGATCACGTAAAAGAGTATTTGGACTATGATGCAATAGCAAACCTGGCTGATCAAGCTGACGAACTTGGCTACTTTGAATTTGACCTACAAGGAGGTGAGCTATTACTTCAACCTAAAAAACTGTTTAAAGTGTTGGAGGCAATTAAACCTGAAAGATTTTATATGTATCTTACTACTAATGGATATTATTTAGATGAAAATATGGCAAAAAGATTAGCAGAGGCAAATGTTAGTAGAGTATCGGTCAGTATAGATAGTATGGATGAAAAAATTCATGATGAAATTAGAGGTAAGAAAGACTCCTGGAGAAGAGCGATGGAAGGGCTAAAACATGTAAAAAAATATGGTATGGATCCATATTTGAATATTACTGTTGGTCATTACAACGCTCACACAGATCATCTTAAGCAATTATTAGATTATTCAAAAGACCAGAAATACAAAACTTTACTTAACGTTGCTGTTCCAGCAGGTATGTGGCAAAAAGCTGAGGATATTATATGCGATGATGAAGATAGAAAATATTTAAGAAAAATTAGGAAAGATTATAAAAATTTAGTTAGAAATATTTGGAACCCATTTGATAAAACTAATGAAAAAATTTTAGGATGTACTACGGTAAATAGGCTTTATATTACTCCAATCGGAGATGTTTTAGTCTGTCCATATGTTCATATTAAAATAGGAAATATATTTGAACAAAGTTTAGAAGAAATTGTTAAATTTGGATTTAGCATCAAACATTTCTCAAATCATAGTGATCTATGTTTGGCTGGTGAAGATAAAGAATTTATAAAAAAATTTATGACAAAAAGTGGTCAAACAATTTTTAAACCAGCGTTGGCTAAAGACATTTTCTCAAAAGAGGATTTTATTTAATAAGAAACTATAACTATTTATTACTTAGTTACTGTGTTGCTTCTTATATCATCATTTTTTGGTGGCCTTGAATTATAATGAAGTAGTTTTTTAATCTTTTTATTTGTTTTTTTAAAAAATTTACTTCCTAACATATTTTCATAATCAAAGTACGGCTTGTTCCACCATGGACCATAGAGACTGAATACACTAAATCGATCATCATTATTTGGTTTACCTGCTTTATGCCAAAGACTACTATCAAAAATCACTGCATCGCCAGCATTGCCAATTAGAACTTTGCTTTTATAATTTTTATCACGGCTAGGGATTGTTTTTAATAAATGAGATTTTGGCACAAAATAAGTTGCACCATTTTCTTTGGTAAAATCATCAAGCATTATTGTCAATAAAAATCTAAAACCATTAGATAATTTTTTTTTTCCTACTATGGGAGTATCTGTATGCCATCCCTCACCAATTGTTTTTAATTTTTTAGTTTTAATAAAGTCAATTTTACGATTAATAATATTTGAATTTAACAATACATAGTCTTGATCCATGAGTTTTGATAAAATTTTATCAATTTTTTTATTATAAATTAATTTTAAAAAAGATTTATCATATCTAAAAGGAGAGTTAATAACCTGCGCATTTGAAGAAAGTTTTTTTCCTTTTTTTTTATATGTGTAAATCAATTTTTTACTTTTATTCTTGTATAAAGCGCAATCACTTTTAGACAAAAATCTTGGTATTATAGCGTAACCATCTTTTTTAATTTTGTTAATATAAAAATTTAATTTCATCTATCTTTTAAAATCAAATTACAAAGTTTATTTTATTGATATTTTTTTTTAATACTTTAAGCTTATTTAATTGTCTCAAAATAATATTTATTATTTTTGGATCATCATGTCCAATAAATAATCTAGAGCTTTGTATAAATTCTTTATTTAAGATTTTTGGACTATAAATTTTTAACTTAAAATATCTTTTATTCCATAGGTTTTTATTATTATCTATAAAGCCACCTAGGGGTATTTTTTCATTTATAAAAACTCTGGATAAAAATCTTCCATAATTTCCACAACAAAAAATAAAATTTTTAAGACTTAAATTTTTTTTATTAACAGATGATAAAATTTGTTTTTTTAAATTATTTTTCTTTTTTTTAAAATAATAATTAATTTTTAAATTTATTTTTTTTGAAAAGAGTAAATCTAATTTTTTTATTTTTACATCTGTAAAATTAGAAAAAGTTTTTTTTATTTTAAAAGAAATTTTTTCGATTTGATTTTTATTAAGTGTTATTAAATAAATCTTAAAAATTTTGTACATAAATTCTATTCTATTACAAATAAATTTTTTTTGATTTATCGAAATTCTTTCTTTTTTATATAATTTGATAAAATTATAAATTACCTTTAGGCAGCTATATGCGGCAAGGTAATTTGTTTTTTTACTTAAACTATTAAAACTTTCATTATGTTTGTGGTAGCACTTTTTTGTACATACTATTTTTTTTGAAATAAAAATAATTTTAGTAACAAAGTTTTGATCTTCAAATATCCTAATTTTATCAAAATTTATATTATGTTTTAACAACATGCTTCTTTTTATTATGAAGCTCCAGCAATATGTTCTAAAACTTTTTAAATTACTAATAACCTTCAAGGCCTTCTCACTACCTAGTATTTCATCTTTTTTTAAATCTTTATTTGAGTAGAGTAAATCAATATTTATTTTTTTAAGTTTTGAGTAAATACTTTTTAGTGCGTTAACTTCTAAAGTGTCATCACTATCTAAAAATACAATATATTTTCCTTGGGCTTTTTTAATTGCAGCATTTCTACTAAATGATACACCTCTATTTTTCTTATTATTTATTAAATAAACATTTTTATTTGTGCTAGATAAGTTTTTACTTATCTTTGCTGAGCTATCATTTGATTTATCGTTAACTAATATTATTTCGTACAACCTTTTATTAAATTTTTGTTCTAATATACTTGTGACTGCTTTGTTAAGAGTAGCTTTGGAATTATAAAAAGGGATTAAAATACTAAAAAAAAGCGACACTTTTTAATATTCTTGAATTACTCCGATTGTATCTTAAAAGGAATGGATTTAGAGGATTGCTCAGCGGCTTTAATTACTGGAACATCATAATCTCTACCATTGCAATAAGAACAAGCTGTTAAATATTTCTTATCGTAAACAAGACCTTTTATTTGTCTAGTAATTTCGTCATTCGGAATACTATCATCAATTAAATCTACAATATCACTTTTATCATTTGGCATAGCTTTTAAATTTGTGCCATTAGCAGAAAATGGACATCTATATAATTTTCCATGTAATAAACTCAATAAATCACTATTACAACAATTGGAGAACTTTTTTATTTTCTCTTCTTCTGTTCTTTTTTGAAATGGCAGTATTCTACCACAGTCTTGCCATTTAGTAGTAAGAGCTGTGGAATAAGCAATTTCATTTTTCTCTAAAACTCTTAATAATTCATCATGCTTGCTGGAGGCTTCACCATAATTAGTAACATCTAAAATAACTTTTTCATGTTTTAAGCATTCTAAATTATTTCCTTTGGGTATAATTTTTGCATTAGTATAAATAATAATCTTTTTAACTTTATTATATTCTTTAAGCTTATCTACTACTTTATGGATATCCTTGTTCATGAAGGGGTCACCACCTAAAACTCTAAATTCATAAACTTGATCAACACAATTCATAAATTTATCAATAGATTTAAATAAAAGATCAATATCTGAATTTTGTGGCTTAGTGTAATATTGCATCAAGTTTGAACAATTAGTGCATTTCAATGAGCATCTTTCAGTAATCTGTATATCAATTGATTTTATATTCAGTTTTCCAGTCTGAGAATAATCATCCTTAAAACACATGTTTTTATAGTATTCGATTCTTCTTTCAATTTTTAATGGATGTAAAAATTTTACCTCTGAGGAAGTTGAAAAATCTGCTTTTGTTAATACTTCAAAACAATTATAAATTTTACTAAATCCTAAATTTTTTAATTGCTTATCTATAACATCTAAATAATTACAGGAAATAAAAATAATTGAGTTTTTAGATAAACTGCTAAGTTTCTCAGGTGAAATAACCGGTACACCCAAATATTTTGTGTTGTGCTTATCAGAATTATTATCACAATAATAGTCTACTTTTATGTCTGCTTGTTTTAAAGCCACATATGATAGCTCACCAACATCACCAGCACCCCAAAGAATTACTTTTTCTTTAGTCTCTTGAATTTCGTTTTTTAAATTTGAAATTTCGTAGCTTTTTATCATTTTAACAAAATTTGTATTTGATATTAATTTTATTTAAACTATTTATACTAATACAGATGAGGGAAGATATAAATAATTATCATGAAAAGTCAAATTATATCAAGCATTAAATTATGGATGCTAATAATATACCAAAAATAGGCTATAGAATTTACAATCTAGCAAAAAAACTTTGGCACTATAACCGAAGTATAACAGGGATTGATAATAGAAAAACACTTAAACACTTACAGGGTATAAGTAAAAAACTTAAAATAAAAAGTATTAAGTCTGGTAAAAAAGTATTTGATTGGGTTGTGCCTGATGAATGGAATGTAAAAGATGCCTGGATTAAAGATGCTAAAGGTAACAAAATAATTGATTTCAAAAAAAATAATGTTCATTTGATGGGTTACTCAATACCAAAAAAATGTGATCTTACATTCGAAGAGTTAAAAAAAAATATATTTGTTGATCACGAAAGACCAAATGCAATACCATACATCACTAGTTATTATAAAAAAAGATGGGGATTTTCTATGTCTCTAAATCAACTTAAAAAATTAAAAAAACAAAAATATAAAGTTTTTATAAATTCCTCGTTAAAACCTGGGGTTTTAAATTATGGTGAAATTTTAATTAAGGGAAAGATTAAAAAAGAAATTTTACTATCAACGTATATGTGTCATCCCTCTTTAGCGAATGACAACTTATCTGGTATCGTGACTACAATATATCTTGCAAAGTGGATTGAGGAACTAAAAGATAGAAAATATTCTTATAGAATTATATTTATTCCTGAAACAATCGGTTCAATAGCCTACTTAAGTAAACATTTTAAAGAATTAAAGAAAAATATAATTGGTGGATTTAATATTACTTGCGTAGGTGATAACAGAGCTTATTCTTATTTACCCTCAAGGTCTGGAAACACTTTATCAGATAAAGTTGCTAAACATGTTTTGAACAATATAGATAAAAAGTTTGTCAGACTTACGTGGTTTAATAGGGGAAGTGATGAGAGACAATATTGCTCTCCTGGCATAGATTTACCAATAGCCTCAATTATGAGAACTGCTTTTGCAAGATATCCTGAATATCATACTTCAGACGATAATTTGAAAAAAGTTGTTTCACCAAAAGGTTTGGCGGGTGGATACAATGCAATAAAATTAGCTATCGAAGCTATAGAAAAAAACTGCTATCCAAAAGCTAAAATTATGTGCATGCCTCAACTTGGCAAACGAGGATTGTATACTACCCTGGGAACAAAAAAACAAAACCATAATACGAGATTAATGATGAATATCTTGACCTATGCTGATGGTAAAAATTCACTTATTGATATTGCTGAAAAATCTCACAGACCAATTTGGGATACTTATAAAATAATTGAGATTTTAATTAAAGAAAAGATTATCTCTATTTAATTAATGTTAAAAAAATTATAACCCATGTATTCAAGACCAATTAATATAATATTAATACTTTTAAGTATATTAAATATTTTAATGATTTTTTATTTATTCAAAATAAATAATTATTCAAATTTAAAAATTTTTAGCTTTACTCATAAAATATATTTAATTTTAATATCTTCACAAGCACTATTATTTATAATTGTCTATTTTACAAAAATAAATTTTAGAATAAATTTTATTGTTGTATATTTTAGTTTTATTTTATCTTTGGGCTTGATTGAGATTTATTATTCCATTAATGATATCTATAAATCTCAAAAATCAGGATTTCAAATATATAAAGAGTTTAAAAAAATTGGAAAAGTAACATACCCATATTTTAGACCAGGCTATGTAATAAGTGATGATCTAAACCAGGATAATATTTACCCTTTATCGAGTATTTCGAATACAAATACTATTTTTTGCAATGAAAAAGAAAGAAGGTTTTATTTAAGTGATAATTTTGGATTTAATAACAAAAATACAATTTGGAATAACGATATTGATATTGCTCTTATTGGAGACTCATTCACTCAAGGGTCCTGTGTTGACAATGATAATAATATTGCAAATCAACTGGCAAAATATAATAAAAAAAATATTTTAAATTTAGGTTTTAGCGGCAGTGGTCCTCTTGTTGAGTTAGCAATATTAAGAGAATATGCTGCTATTTTCAAACCAAAAACGGTACTTTGGTTTTACTATGAAGGAAATGACCAAAAAGATGATTATTATTTGGAAAATACTTATTATGAAAATTATCTGCAGCCTGATTTTTCACAAAATTTGATGAGTAAACAAGATGAAATAAATAAACTGTTAATTAAATGGGTTGATGATGAAGCAAATAAAATTCAAGATTTAGAAAATGATCATTTCCTTAAAAAAAAAATTAAATGGGTAATAGCCAGATTTAAACTTGCCAGTTTGCGATATAACTTAAGTACATATATTAAAAATGTTTTTAATAAAAATATTGAAAAAAATATTGAACAAGAAGTGCACAAGAATTTTGAAAAAATAATTATTCAAGCTAAAAAAGAAGTTAATACTTGGAATGGTGAAATGATATTTGTATATTTGCCCGACTGGTATAGGTACAAACTCAAAAAAACTGAAAGTGATAATTTTCATAAGAAAAATGATGTAATAAAAATAGTAAAAAAACATGATATTAAAACAATTAATATTGAAGAATTATTTTCTTCCTTTTCAGATCCTTTAGATTTTTACGCTTTTAAATCTAAACATTCACATTACAATGAGGCTGGGTACAATTTGATTTCAAAGAAAATTCATCACTATATAAATAGTGACTAGTCAAATATCATAAATTATAATTTTTTAATTCTTTAATTACTTGGTTTGTTATATTTTCAGCATTTTTTTCTTTATCAATATTACCTACTAAATAAAGATAATGTTGAGCTATCACTCCTTCAAATGTATTATTTATCATATTTGAAAAGCTTTTTACAAAAGCTTTTTTATTAAATTTTTTATTTAGTAAAGTATTAAAACTTTTTTTATTTAGTTGATCATCGAAACTTATACACCCATCAATTTTTTCATACCATGCACTTCCGAAAATCAAACTTTTCTTTTTTTTTAGTAATGCCTCCCAACCCGAGGTACCAACTATGGTTGAACAAAAATAGCATTTTTTTATTAAATCTTGGCTTGGATAGATTGTTGGCAATATGTAAAGATTCCTAATTTTTTTTATTCTTTGAAAAAATAGATCATCTCTTTGAAAATAACCTTGATACTGGTGATCCTTTACTATTATATTTAATTTTTCATCAATAATATTTCTTAATTTCTCTAAAGCATAAACTTGGTCTTCATAAATCCCACCAAGAGTAGAGGTGGTCAACTCTGGCTGATCATGTAATGGAAAATAAACAAATTTTTTCTTCAATAACTTATTAATATCTTTTTTATATGTAACATCGCTCAAATTTTTTTGATATTCTTTATAATAATCTCTTCTATAAATAACTTTTGTTTTTACTAGAAAATCTTTTATTGGTTTTTTTATCTTATGTCCTAATTTTAATTTTCTAATACTTTTTTCATTATTAGAAATATACAGTGCATTCCTCATATCTTTATATCTTTCTATTTCAGAATTTATAATTTTTTCAAAAGAGTATTTTTTAGTTTCTTTGTCTTTATTTTTATTAATTAATTTAAATTTCCCAAAATCTTTTAGGTCTTTGATAATAAAATATTTGTTTGGAAAAAGAGTTTGATAAAACATTATTATTTTTATTTTAAAATGTTTTGCTAAAATATAAATTATATAATCTGGGCCTTGGTGTGGTAAACTTTGCAATATGATAGTATTTATCTTTTTTTTTGAAATAATATTATAAAAAAAGTGTAAATAAATTGAGAATTCATTTTTGATTTCATGCAAGTTTTTTAAATTAATTCCTCTAGATACAATCATCCTATGAAATTTAATGAAATGTTTATTAAAAAATTTATCATAATTTTTTAAAATATCTCTATTCGCCGTGTATTCTAAGTTCTCTGTGTTCACAATCAACTTTTGCATATTCATATCTGAGAGTTTTTTGTGTGAATTAATTACATAGCTAAATGTAAAATGCTTTTTAAACTTATTTAATATATCTAAGCCAAAATCTGTTTCAAATCCGTAAATTAATGCTTTATATTTTTTCATACTGTATCAAAAAATTAATTTATTAAGTTTTTGATATACATATCCTCTGCATGGCTAAATTCATCTTTCTGGAGTTGTAATTTTGCATTATGGGGATAGACTTCAAATTGAATGACGTCTCTAATTGAGCCTGGCTTTGGTATTGAAGCAGCATGTAAACATTGAGTGGCATTAAAAATCCATATATCACCTAAATTTCCACCTAAAAAATTCATTTTATTATTTTTTTTCACATTTTCATCCATGGCTTTTGTGCTTATTGAGGTGTCAATAAACTGAAATGATCTAATAAACTTTTTTGATGTATTTATATCCAAAATTCTTGTTGCTCCAGTTTCTTCATTAACATTATCACTAAGAAGTATAAAAACATTTAATTTATCAGTTTGATATTGGTCAAGGTGCCAAATATTTGAGTAAAGATAGTTATGTTTTTTTTCAAAATACATTTTATCTCCAAAATTTCTCCAAGCTTTGACCTGATCAATAATAAATCCACTTTTATAATATTCAGATAAATTGTTTTTAATGAATGGTAAAATTAATTTTATATCTGGTATATTTTTTAGAGGATCAATTATAAATTTTTTTTTTTTATTCGGTGCAAATATAGATTTATCCATATCATCAATAAGTGAATTATATTTATTCTGAATTTTTTTAATAATTTCATAATCACATTTTTTTTCATTTTTTTTAAAACCTTTTGTAATAATTTCATTTTTTTTTCTAAAATTTATATCTTTATTAATTAATGGTTTTAAATTGTTGCTTAAAGTTTGTAGATTTCCAAAGACAAACCTACTGGGCAAAGTTTTAATTACCCTTCCAGTTCTAGTTATATTATTTCTTAATTTATCTATAAGAGTGTATGCCATTTCATTAAAAATATTAATACTATTAAATTAATCAAATTATTATAATAACATTTAAAATCTTTTAATCAATATTTTCAAATAAAAACTAATTATATCTAATCTATTTTTTGATAAGCTATTAAGAGTTGGCTTGCATTAACTTTGTCAAAATTTTCAAAGTGTGTAACGAGTTTATATGCTTTAAAAATTTTGTCGAATTGCTCTTTTGATTGAAATCTTTGCTGATCAGTCAATATTCCAGATATTTTTTCTTTACTTTTCATTATTATATCTTCTGAAACAACTTTTGATAATCCAAAAATTGCTGTTCCATTTTTTTTTAATACTCTTTTAATTTCATCAAATGCTTTTAATGGATTTTTTGAATAACTTATTGTCCAGCCACAAACTACTACGTCAAAAAATTTATCCTGAAAATCCATGTTATGAATATCTCCAATTTCGACTAAAGGTGAGTACGAAAATGTGTCTAGTGCATAAACATTTTTAAATCCAAAAGCCTTAGCGATGAATATCTCATTTTCATACCTGGGGCCTAATATAAGAATATTTTCTCTATTTAAATTTGGGTTAGAAATTAAATTAAAGTATAAGTATAAAACTCTATCATTTGGTCGGTAAATAGGAAATCTACCATCATAAAAAGATTTTTTGGAATATTCATATCCAGCAACATCTTTGGTTTCTTCAATATATTTAAATTCTTTTTTTATATAAAAGTAGTAGAGAAATCTCAAAAAACATAATTCCCAAATGAATAATAGTTTAAACCTTGGATAAACGTCTGTTTTGAGTGAAAAATTTTGATTTGAAAGCCTCTTTATTAAATTTATTATTTTTTTCATTTTTTTTAATTAAGTCTTTTAAATCCCATGTGACAATCAGCTGTATTTAGAATTTCATTAATTTTTAAATTTCCTTTTTCACATTCTTTTATCCTATAAAAAATTTTATCCAAACAATTGATATATCTTTGAATTATTCTATCATTGTGACATATGGATAAATAAATTGTGTTCGCACCTAATATTCTTTGGTCAAGTAATTCTTGCGTAATATAAGTTTTATACTTTACCCAGTCATTTGAATTAATTATAAAGCTTGGGCATGATGAAAGGCCACTTATCTTTAATTTCAAATTATGTTTTTTTCCTAATTTTGATAATTTTAATTTTAGCTTTTTTCCTTGTTTGGTAATAAAATTCCAAGATTTAATCTTTTCCATTTCCTCTAAGGTTTTTAAACCAGCTACATAGCCATTTCTCTCTGTCCAAAATGTGCTACTTATGAAAGTATTTTGTGCTGACTCCATAATTTTTTTTGTTCCTAAGATTGTTGTAATTGGAAAACCATTTCCTAACGCTTTACCCAATATACAAATGTCAGGATTAATCTTATATTTAAGATGCAGCCCACCAAATGTTTCTCTAAACCCACTCGTACATTCATCAAAGATTAAAACTATATTTTTTTTGGTTGCTAGATTTCTTACTTTTTTTAAAAAATTATTTTTTGGAGGAAAATTTCTAAATATTTCCATTTTAATTACCCCTATTTTATTTTTATTGCATATAGCCTCTAATGTTTTGTAGTCGTTAAACATAAAAGGGTATGTTGTGTTTTTTAAATTTTTTGGAACCCCATTTGTTGAAAGTCCAGGTAATAAATGATCTTTTAGAATACCTTTTTTTTCTTTTGAATTATGATTGGCTGATAAATACCAGTCATGCCAACCATGATATCCACATATAGCCACTTTATCTTCTCCTGATGATGCTCTAGCTATTCTTATTGCAATAGAATTGGCCTCTCCACCAGTCCTAGCGTATCTCGCCATATGAAAATGAGGGTGCATGTCTAGTAATTTTTCTGTTAGATAAATTTCTTCAGGGCAATTAAAAGTTGACATATTACTTTTTTTAATTGATTTAATTACAGCGTTATCAATTTTGGAATTTGCATACCCCATTATATTTGTTCCAACACTCATTAATGATAAGTCTGTGTACTTAACATTATCCATATCCCAAATGTAACAACCTTTAGCCCTAGAATAATAAGTTGGCCATTTATTTGGCAAGTACATCTCAGGTCTTTTTGATAAAAGCATGTTTCCACCAGGTATAATATTTTTTGCTCTTTTCCATAACTTTTGACCTGTGCTTAATACTGAGCCTTCATTTCTTTTAATT
>ENA-UOXV01001504-UOXV01001504.1-marine-metagenome-genome-assembly--contig:-NODE-1504-length-32512-cov-6.370305_pt1 | contig 32512 bp, 35 predicted proteins | sample MGYA00238165_ERZ766961 | MGnify/ENA primary metagenome ERZ766961 (study PRJEB28924, sample SAMN03173240) | marine metagenome | biome: Marine; feature: Water; material: Subsurface seawater | place: North... | reverse complement strand
TCTGTATCGCCCTGGGTCACAATCAGACGACGCAGCGTGGACCGGTATTCACCCGGTACTTCCTGCCAGACATCCTCACCTTTGTGATCACCGAATGCGATCTTGCGACCCGGCACGGGTTCGTTCAGGAAAATGCCCCAGCGGTATTCAGGCATTTTTACATAATCGAAATGCGCCCAGCCATCGGAACTGACATCCACTGCGGTCCGTAACAAAACATCGTAGCCCTGCGTGCCTTCGGGACCGAGTTCATCCCACCAGCTGAGATAATTGGGCAGCCAGGATTCAAGCGCCCTCTGCAGACGACGGTTCTCACCAAGATCGACATTGTTCGGAATACGTTCGTTGTAATTGATGGACGACATTGTCATCTACCCTTCGGCTGAGATTAAAAGTAATGGTCAAATCCGTTAAAATCGGCGGCTTCGCGCCTTTCCCGGATCAGATGTTCTCTAGTTAGATACGTTGCTTGTTGTAGGACGCTTTCTGTCCCGACCCGTACACCTTCAATGCGCCGTCATCGCCAGCAGCATTCGGTCGCTGGAAGATCCAGTTCTGCCAAGCAGACAAACGCCCGAAGATCTTGGTCTCGAGCGTTTCCGGCCCGGCGAAACGCAGGCTCGCCTCCATCCCGGTCAGAGCATCGGGTGAGAAACTGGCCCGCTCCTCGATTGCGATCCGGACTTCATCTTCCCAGTCGATGTCGTCGGGAATAAACGTGACGAGACCAAGCTCGTCAGCTTCCACCGCTTCGATCGGCTTGCCAATTTCCGCTTTTGCGTTTTCGACCATGGACGGGTCGTTCAGGAAACGATGTTCAAGTCGTGTCAGGCCGTTCGGCATAACCAGCGGGCCGAAATTCATACCGGTAAGAACGACCGTCGCATCGGGAAGGTTCGACCCTTCGAAACCGCCATCCAGCATGAAGGACCGGTCAGCGGCAACCACGAGCTCAAGCAGTGTTCCAGTGAAACAGCTTCCCGGTTCGACCTGGGCGATGAGCGACCGCGACGAGACATCGATGCGCTTGAAAGTCCGTTTAAGATAGAGCGTAATTTCACGCACCAGCCAGTGATCGGCGTTGTCGAGCAGTGCTTTGTCTGCGGCTTCGACGTTTGCGGAATTGCCTTCGGTTTTGAAGACCCAGGTTCCGATCTCCTTTTCATTGACCCGAAGCTCCATGATCGCATCATCAAGCTCGCGCGCCAGCGCGAACGGCCAGAAATCCACGCCCTGGGCTTCAATACCCGGCATATCGGTGGGCGGTGCTTCGGCAGGCGCCTTGATCGTGATCGTCGCCATCGCCAGCTCGCGATCGAGGTCAATCTTCACGTTGTCATACGCGATCTGCGTATCCCCGACGGCGCGATTTATGGGTGTCAGCACAACACCCTTTGCATCTGCCGGTCGGTCGCTTTCAGCGGCAAAGTCGGCCGCACGGGTGGCGACCACTTCATCGAATTTGGACCGTGGAACAATCTCATCGACCAGGCCCCAATCGGTCGCCCGCTTCCCTCGAATTCCTTCCGACGTGGTGCAGAAATAATCTGCACGGTCGTGGCGCACCTTTCGCTTATCGACAAGGCGCGTCAATCCACCGGTTCCGGGCAGCACCGCGAGTAACGGCAATTCCGGCAAAGACACCGTCGACGAACCGTCATCGATCAGCATGATATGGTCGCATGCAAGCGCCAGTTCATAACCGCCGCCGGCGCAGGCGCCGTTGACGGCCGCAACAAACCTCAAGCCGGAATTGTCTGTGGCATCTTCGATACCGTTACGGGTCTCATTGGTGAATTTACAAAAATTGACCTTATGCGCGTGGGTCGACTGGGACAGCATCCGGATATTCGCACCGGCGCAGAACACCCGCGGCTTGTCGGACGTGACAACCACAGTGCCGACCTCGGGGTGCTCGAACCGCAAACGCTGAACGGCGTCATAAAGCTCAATATCGACCCCGAGATCGTAGGAATTAAGTTTTAGCTCGTATCCCGGAAACAGGGTCGCGTTCTCATCTACATCAAGCGCAAGACGGGCGACACGACCGTCAATGGACAGTTTCCAGTGATGATAGCTTTCAGGACTCGTCCGGAAGTCGATCCGCGGTTCGCCCGCTGCTGTTTTATCTAGGGAATCGGTCGACATGAGGCCTCCACAATATCCCCGGGTCTCGGGGAAAAACGCTGATTTCCGGTGGTTTCCGGCTATTTTGCGCGGTTTAAATAATACTGACTATTTGGATAGTATGTTAAAATACCGATTATTTCAAGCTTCAAATGAATTTTTTCAACCCGCCATCCATTGATGCGCAGAAACCCTGTTGGCCGCACCAGCCATGCTTCATGCATCAATCCGACCAGGCCGATCAATTCGGAGACCCGCCCGGCGGCCTGGTATCTGGTTTCTGGCGGGAACAGCGTCCCCGCAATGCTATCGTATGGTCAGGACCGAGAACGGGACTGTCCCCGCTCGTTCCTGCAACGCCGCTGTCAGCGAAATATCCTGCAGTCCGACAATCACCAGGGTCGGCGACATTTCAGAGAGTTTACCGACCAGTTCCCGGACTCTCCGGCCCTCGGGATTCAGACGTCCGACTGGGGCGGCATTCCCCGTTGCGTTCCGACGGACCAGACGCGCAGCGACCGCCAGCGCCCGCTGACCAACCGCACTCCCGTCACATACAACAACAAGGTTCCGGGTAGAAACGGGAAGTTGCGAGACCAGCAGAACCGACCCCGCAGACAGAGATGCCACTTCCAGCGCTTCCCTGTCGATCGTCCTGCCACCGCCGAATTTTGCGTGAAATGATGCCAGAACAAAGAGCTCTGCCGTGCTCCTGCCGGCCACTTCGGCCAGCGCCAGTCCCGGTAATTCCCTGACGGAACAAACAAGCCGATGGCGCTTTGACAAATCCCTTAAAACAGCCCGGCTTCGCGCGAGAGGTCCGGCCCGGCGGGACCGGATCGCCGCATCGTCAAATGCGACGCTCTTGCCGGATAGCGGCTCGAACATCCTGCCAAATGGCAACCGCGACAGCCGTTCCATATCCTGATCATCGATAAGAAGAGCTTCGAGATCCGCGCCGAGCGAGACGGCCAGTTCCGTTGCGGCATCTAGCAATGCCGTTGACGTACATGCCGGGTCGAACGCGACGGCAACTTTACGTATCTCGCGACTTTCTGCACTCCCCCCATTCATAAGGCTGCCACCTTGCCGCCATTTTCGCCGTTACCACGCGGGACACCGTCTGGTGTGGGAAGCACCAGGCGCCGCATTGATGCCGCGAACGATTCAAGCCGGAAAGCAACCAGTCGATAGACACTTCCGGACGGAAAATCACCATCCGGCCCCGGGACACCAGCCGGTGCCCCCATCATCAGCGCGACCCCGTCTTCGATCCGGTCGATCGGATAAATTCTGAAGCTGTCTTTGCGGATCGCTGCAACCACATCGGCACGCAACATCAGATGCTGGACATTCGCCCTGGGGATCACGACCCCGGGCTTGCCACGCAGGCCGCGTTTTCTGCATATATCGAAGAAACCCTCGATCTTTTCGTTCACGCCGCCAATCGCCTGTATCTGCCCCTTCTGGTTGACCGACCCGGTAATCGCCAGCCCCTGCCTGACCGGGCGTCGAGACAACGCAGACAACAGCACAAGCAACTCGGCCGCCGATGCGCTATCTCCGTCCACCCCGCCATAAGACTGCTCAAAGACAAGGCTAGCACTCAACGCGAGCGGGTTTTTCTGCCCGAACACTTCGCCGAGAAACGCCGACAGGATCATCACGCCCTTGGAATGCAGTGGACCACCAAGGTCGACCTGGCGTTCGATATCGATCACCTCACCCCGGCCAAGCCTGACATTCGCCGTAATCCGGCTGGGTTTGCCGAATGACAGGTCACCAAGCGACATAACGGCAAGCGCGTTGATCTGCCCGACGACCGACCCCTTTGTCTCAATCAACTGGATTTCGCGCATGATGTTGTCGATGCTGCGACCATGCACCCGGTCAAGGCGGCGGCGGCGGCCATCGATGGCCCGGTCAACCTCCGCCCGCGAAATTATTTTCTTTCGCGCAATTTCCGCCACCTGGTCTGATTCAAGAACGAGATCCTGTATGAGCCCAACGTCGAGCGACAAACGGGCGGAATCTTCGATAAGACGCGATGCATGCTCAACCAGCCGCGCGACTCCCGACGCGTCCATCGGCTTCACATGGTTCTTCGCAACAAGCCCGGCGATAAACCGTGCAAATAGTTTCTCCGTCTTCGGTTCCCGCACCACCGATTCATCGAAATCGACAGCAACCTTGAAAAGCCGGGCGATATCAGGATCAAGCGCTGCCATCATGTAGTACAGCATCCGGTCGCCGATCAGCACGACCTTCACATTCAGCGGTATTGCCTCGGGCTCAAGTGTCGTCAGCCCGGAATAGCCCATCGCCTCGCCCACACTTTCGATCTCCAACCGGCCTGTCTTCAGCGACCTTTTCAGCTTTTCCCAAGCCATCGGCTGCATTAGCAAATCGCGGACATCGATGATCAGAAACCCGCCATTCGCATCATGAAGGGAGCCGCCTCGGATCATCCGGTAGTCAGTCACAAGGTTTCCGAAACTCGACTTGTGCTCTATCCGACCGAACAGCCGCGAGAAAGTCGGATGATCCACCGTTACGACGGGCGCACAGTAATGTCCCTCGTGATCGGTCACGACGTTTACCTGGTATCGTTCATACGGAGAGTCGACAAACGCCATGGGCAATTGGGGCGTTTCCGTTTCAGTCGCTGCACGCCAGAACTGTTCAGCGTTGTCCACGATGTCGGATCGCACACGCTCCAGCCAGTCGACTATTTCGGGTAACAGGCGATATTGCAGCTTCAGCGAGTCGATCAGGTGGGTTGCCGCGTAGGCTGTTACCTCCCGGTTCAGATCATGAATTTTTTCCGCCAGTTCTTTCCGCCATCCTGGAATTTTCCGGACAATCTCTTCGAGCTGCTTCTCCAGATCGACAACATTGTTGCGAATGGTTTCCTGTTGCGGTTCCGGAAGTGCCTGAAAAACGCTCGGTTCGATCACCTTGCCATTTGCAACGGGGGCAATTGCGAAACCCATCGGCGTGCGAACCAAAGCGGCGCCGGATTTGGCAGCACGTTCGTGCAGTTCCTGAAATTCCGCTTCCTGTCGCTCGTTCGTCTCGGCCTCTATCGACTGACGCCTTTCCCGGTAATCCTCGCTATCGAAAGCCGCGGGAATTGCGATGCCGAGATCCTCGACGAATTTCTCCATATCGATGGAGAAAGTGCGTGCCGAACCGGGCGGCAGGCTTATCGCCTCGGGCTTCTGTGCATCCAGGAAGTTATTGACGAAACACCAGTCATCGGGTGCCGGGAGGTCCTTCGCCCGTTTGGAGAGAGATGCCTCTATCAGGGTATGCCTACCGACCCCGGGATCGCCGAAAGCGAACAGGTTATACCCCTCGTGCGCCATGCCGGTGCCGAAGGCAATCGCCTCCTCCGCCCTTAGCTGCCCCTGGCTCTCGTGAAGCGGCTTGACCTCATCGGTCGTCGTGAAGCCCAGCCCTACTTCATCGACGCTGCGATACGCATCGTCGGCGGAAAGTTTTTCTATTCCCGGTTTCATCCCGTCTCCCGTTTGCACAAAAAACAATGCCTGCAGGGCACCGTCGGCAACGAGAGAGAATAAGGAATGTCGGCGGATGTACTTTAACCTGAAACAAGGTCAGAAAACCGCCCTGACCGCCGCCTCCGTTCAGACGCCGGCGCCGAGGAAAGCCGTTGCCTCTATTTCAACAAGTGCACCCGGTTGAGCCAGGGCCGTGATCGCGACCAGCGTGGAACACGGCATACGCCTGGAGAAATATTTACCCCGCGCCTTGCCGAAGGCAGGACGGTTTTCCATGTCGGTCAGATAAATATTCAGCTTGGCGACATCTTCCATCCGCCCACCAGCCGCCTCGACCAGCTCCTTGATCTTGTAGAAGCAGTTCATCGACTGCTCATAGGCGTCGCCACTCGTATCGTCTGCGATCATGCCGGACAGAATAAGCTGCGGCCCGACTTTCAGACAGTTGCTGTAAATATTTCCCTGAGGCTCGGGCACCGTCGTGACCGAAACTTTCGTGATCTTGTCCATCTTGTTCTCCCTCTTTCAACGTTTATGTAGCGTCTATTCTGCCGCGACGGCGCTTTTGCGCAATGCTTCCGCCTGTCGTTCTGCCTCATCCGCCATAAGCTTGCGTACACGGGCAACCCCGACATCATGACCATACAGATATTCTCGGCGGTCGGCATCCTGCACCATGCGCTCGGCAACAAGACGATCCTGCTCCAGAACGTGCCAATGCCTCCCCTCGAGGCGGTTCTTATAGAGAAACCGCCATGTGTCGCGTTCCCAACCGGAGACCTTCCGATGGCGCCAGAAAAAACAGGCTGACGTCGTCTCATCTATTGGCGTGATATGAAAGACGATGCCGAAACTGCCGCCGGGACCGCCGGATTTGGGGTACGGAATTTCGAGGCAGACAGCCTGAAAATCAACGTCGTACCATTCGGACCAGTCGAAATTCACATTCTTCTGGCCCTTTTTCTCAAATATGAAACCGGTTTCCGTCTTCCGGGTGGTGAATTCCGCCTCACTCGCGCCCTCAGCCATCGAATGAGATACCCTGTGTAGGAAAGCGCCATGCATCGGATCCATGTTGTTGTCGATCATGTAGCGATAGGGTGTGCGCCATTCGGCATAAGCCAGAAAAGCGTCATAAGAATCGCTGGTGAGCCGTTCAGGCAGCGCCAGCGGCGCCACCTCTGTGCCAAGGCCATCCCCCAGCCACGCGAAAATCACGCCGCGATGAACTTCAACCGGGTACGTCTCCACCGCACATTGGCCGACCAGATCGCAACCGGGCTCTCCGGGCAGGCTCGCGACCGTGCCGTCTCCGAGAATTTCAGCACCGTGATACACACAGGTCAAACGGTCACCATCATGCCGGGCGAGCGATAACGGCGCTCCCCGATGCGGGCACCGATCGTCCTGCAGATGGACATTTCCTTCGGTATCGCGCCACAAGACCAGGTCGCGGTTCCAGCGCCTGATCGCCAGTGGCGCATCCAGGACACGGTCGGCCGAACAGATGCCGTACCATTTGTTACGCAGACCGGTATCGAGAATATTCCGCGCTTCATCGCTCACGCGGTATCTTGGTGGTTGCTGTGCCATATCCTTATTCCCTGTTCGTTATCGGCCGAGTTTTTCCATGACCCCGGCATAGCCGGCTTCGGTCCACGCCTGCCCGTCCGGGGTCATGACCCCCATTCGGTTGAGCCCCTTGACGATACCCGGCAGGTCGTAGATGCCAGCATCAAAGATCTGTTCCAGGGCATTGCCCAGAGCTGCCTCATAAGGAGTGGCATCTCCATTACCGGCCTGCCATTGCTCCATGTACAGGCCGTTATGCGGCAGCCGCGGGTGATCGCCCCCGCCTGCACCGCTATTGATCTCGGCGGGGTTGGCGCCTGCGGGAAGCACCGCTTCACCTGTCTCCTGACGTGCCTTCGATTCCCGGGCGAGTCGTTCGCGAACAGCTTTGAAATCGTACGTCGCGTAAACTTCGGTCCGGAAGACGCCCCACGCAAACTTCTCGAGCGCCACATTGACGGCCTGAATCTTCGAGGGCGGCATTTTGAGGGTCGCAATCTGACCGACGCCCATAACGACATTCCACGACACAATCTCCACACCTTCCGGCGGGAAATTTTCCCACCACCCGCGATCATCAAGTTTAGTCTGAAATTCTTCGAGCGGCTGGCTTTGGTCATGCTTCAGGAAAACCGTCAGCATGATCTCGTCGCCCTTGATGTCGTCCATTTTAGCTCCCCTGTACTCATCAATATCCTTGGCACTGCATTCAATACTATATAGTATTGAATGGCGAGTCCGAATTCGCTGACCGCAAACCGGCAAAGTCAATGGACACATTACTGGCAGAGGTCGCAAAACGGTGCAGCCAGACTGCTACATCAGATGCTCCGAAATACCGGCGCCTGATGGCAGCAATCCACGACACGATCAAATCAGGAATCGTTTCGCCGGGAGACCGCATCCCAACCGAAAAAGACATGGCCTCGGCCCTGCCCTTCGCGCTGGGCACCGTTCAAAAAGCGCTTAACGGCCTGGTCGCGCAGGGTCTCCTGCGGCGCAACCGGCGCAGCGGGACGTTCGTGTCGGATGCTGCTCGTCCACTCGACGACATGTCACAATTTGTGTTCGAACGTGCCGACGGCACCGTCATAGACTCCGTGCTCACGGAAATCACCGGTATCGAGATCACACACGATACGGGGGCATGGTCTACGGCACTCGGGGATTCCGCCGCGGGCTATATCCGCATAATGCGCACCGATCATATCGACACGGATTTCCGCTGCTATGTCGAAATACACCTGCGCGCCGACCGATACCCGGACCTCGTCACCGAAAAACCAGACAATCTGTCAGGCCGCAATATTCGCACTCTGATTGAAACACGATACGGCGATTCAGTTTCCAATATAGAGATCACGGTCGCCGCCGCACCCGCAAACCTGCGGATCGCGAATAGCGCAAAATGCCAGGAAAATGAGGTCGTTCTGCACATCAACGTCACTGGATATGACAGCGGTGCCCGCGCTCTCTTTACACAAGCTGCATACGCCCCCCCGGGGCGTTACCAGGTAAAGTTCAGAACCGACACAGGCTGATTAGACAACTTGCAATCCGCGCCAACTGGTAACTTAAGTGGCATATGGACCGTGGAATCGCTACCTTACCAGGATCGGGCACGTTGAGCTTTCATTCTTCGCGGGTACGTATTGGTCATGAAAATCCTGATTGTCGAAGATTCTGAATCAGAAGCTTTTCTGATTGAAACACTCTTTCGCAGCAATGACGGTTTTGCCGGAGAACTACTGCACGTCGCCGACATTGATGACGCGCGCTGCCACCTCGAAAATGGCGGGTTCGACATCGCTTTCATCGATCATTTTCTCGGCGCCGAAACCGGCACGTCTTTGATCCGCAGTGCGGGCGGCAGGCGCTGCCTGACACCAATGGTACTTATGTCAGGGAACGTCTCTCCGGAGGTTGAAGCCGAAGCGCTCGCCGCGGGCGCCATGGATTACATCGACAAGGACTTGCTCTCCAGCGCGTTGCTGGACCGCACGGTAAAATTCGTCCTGAAAAACCATGAACTCACTCTCCAGGCGCGATCAAACGAGCTCTACCAGCGAGAAATGGCGCTTGAAGCACGGGCATCGAATGACGACAGATCTCATTTCCTCTCCGAAATGAGCCACGAAATTCGCGCGCCGCTGGACGCCATCATCGGATTTACCGAGGCAATCCAATCGCAGAGTTTTGGCGAAATCCACGGCCCCGGCGCAAGACGCTATAATGAGTATATCGACGATATACAGCGCAGTAGCCAGCACCTGCTAAAGGTGATCGATGGCTTAATGGATATGACCCGGACCGAAGCCGGCCGATTTAAAATCGAACTGAGAGAAACGTCACTCAATGAGATCATCGACGACGTTGTGCTGATGACCCTGATGCAGGCATCGGAAAAGACTATCGGCCTGGAATTCGACATTCCCGATAGCCTTCCGGTCTTCAGTGCCGACCCGCGCCTGCTGGCACAGGTTCTCGTCAATCTCGTCGCAAACGCTATTAAATTTACGCCGCAGGGTGGCCGTATCGACGTCACCGCATTCACCGAAGAACGAAATCTGGTTTTGATCGTCAAAGATACCGGCAGCGGAATATCCGACGAAGATATTGCAAGACTGGGCGAGCCCTATTTCCAGTCGGTTTCTCAAGCCGGCGATCGAAAGATCGGCACCGGTCTGGGCCTGTATGTCAGCAAATCGATCATGGAAACGCATCTCGGCGGCTTGTTGATCGGCAGCAACCCGGAGGGCGGCGCCACAGCCAAAATCTGGCTACCAATGAACCTGGATGCGCTGAATATACGCCCGATATAGAGACCCCCAGGGTCTAACGGCTATTTCCAGCAGCCTATCCGGGCGACAAACGCATAAGCGAGATCGAACAATACCTTGTCTTCGAGTACCGGGCGAACATCACCACCGGTATAAGCGATACTGAAACGCTCCAGAAACCGCAGGGCCCGATCCTGGCGGATAATGATGCCGATGTCGCGATGAACCTCTCCTGTGCGCTTGAACACCACGGGTGTATTAATCTTCGCCGACACCACGCCCACGACATAACCCCTGTCATCGATTACCGGTCCGCCTGAATTGCCACGCCGAATATCCGCATCGATCGCGAAACGCCCCATACGCTGGAGTCTGTCTTTCTGAAAATCCCTGACTTTACCGGTCACAAAAATCGGCTTGATTGCCACAAGCCCATGCAGCGGATGGCCAATAACGGCAATCCTGTCACCAACCTGCAGATCAAGAGGCTTTCGGAATTTCGCCACGGCCTTTGTCTGGCCGGAGTATTCCAGAACAGCCAGGTCGTCAATTTGATCAGCCCCGATCACTGTTGCCGCCAGGTGGCCGCGGGCCGCAGACGGCTTCACTGAAACCCGTGTACAGCCATCTATAACATGATGATTGGTGAGCAGATGACCATCCCGCGACACGAAAAACCCGGATCCGCTGCCCCGCATCCGCAAACCGGGAAACAGTGCTTTGGCCGGCTGAAGTTTTCCCCTCGCACGACGGATACGGCTTTCCTTGATTTCCTGCGCCCGGCTATCGGACACTGTATCGCCCTTGCATTTCCAGAGCGCGGTTCTGCGCACGATATTCCGCTCGACATCATGGCAATTGATGATTTTAAGACGGTCGGATTTTTCCTGTGCCATTGCCTGAAACGGAACCGTGAATAAACCGACAGCAAGAAGCAGCGCGAATTTCATCCGGCAGCCACAGAGTTGTTTTCAGCCGCAATCCGGTCCCCCAGTATCCGGCGAAACTGCATGGGCGCATTGTCGATATTGATATCAACCACGGGACGGTCTCCCACCGTACCAAGCGCCTCCTGCTGGCGTTCCAGCACGACGACGTCCTCCATAAACGTCTGGAGCCCGCCTTTCGCCAGAACCTCCGAAACCTCTACATCGTCCAGTTTGTAGTTCCGCGCAAATGCCCAATGATAATGGGTCGTGGTTTCTGTCTCAGGCGTGATGATGTGGTTGGACCACATGGATATGCCCTGCGACCGGTCGCCCGACGGCGCGCCCGTATCCGCATCGGCGCAACCGATATCAAGGGTTACAGTAGATGGCGCCTGCCATTTTATCAGCTGCCAACGGTCGACCTTGCCGTCGAATTTACGCGCCAGATCATACATGGGCGGCGCCGTAAACCCGAGCATCCAGCGTTCGACGCGGATGGCATCGCCGTCTCGCGCTGTACTCACCGGCACAAGGGCCTCCTGCGGATCTCCGGCAATGGTATTTTTGTGTATATAGGTGACATGTGTGAGATCGAGCAGGTTATCGATCAGCAGGCGGTAATCGGCCTTCATATGTATATGACCGCCGGTAGACACCCACCCGGGACTGTCGAGCCAGGGCAGTTCCGGTATCGCACCTTCATCGGCGCGGGATGCTTCTCCGGGCCAAATCCAGACCATGCTGTATTTTTCGATCACGGGGTATGAACGGACTTGCGCCCCCGGCGGTACCTTGCCCTGTCCCGGCACTTTCACGCAATCACCGTCCGCGCCGAACTCCAGGCCGTGGTATCCGCATTGGATTGTATCCTCGGTCACACGGCCGAGCGATAAGGGCAGGTGCCGATGGCAACAGCGATCTTCCAGTGCGACCGGGTCACCGGCGCTATCCCGCCAGAGCACGACCGGATCGCACAGGATTGTTTTCGCCAGGGTTTCGCCCGGTAAAAGGTCTGTCGCCCAGCAGGCGGCATACCATGCGTTTCTCAGAAAAGTCATATTTCCCGGTCTTTTTCCTAGTGCATTATCATGCCGCCATCGACGACGATGGCCTGTCCGGTGACGAAATCGGATTCGGGAGAGGCCAGAAATATCAGGGCTCCCAGCAGGTCGTCAGGCATCTGTTCACGTTTGACGGCGCGGCTGTTCAGGCTGAGATTAACATAGAATTCCAGATTATCCCGTTGCGCTTCGATCTGATCGCTCATCGTAAAGCCGGGCGCAATCGTGTTCACCGTAATGCCATCACCACCGAGTTCACGTGCCAGTGCCTTTGTCATCGCATCCACTGCGCCTTTTGACGCAACGTAGTGAAGCATCAGCGGCACACCGGAATAGATGGTGCTGGACGAGATATTGATAATCTTGCCGTAGCCCTTCTTTTTCATCTCGGGGGCAGCGGCTTTAACGCAGTTGAATACACCGCGCGTGTTGATAGACATGACCTTGTCCCACTCATCGCCATCGATTTCCAGAAAACTACGACGTTTGAGAGCAGCAAAAAGAGCGGCGTTCGTGACCATGATATCTGCGGCGCCAAATGCGGAAACTGTCTCCGCAACCATCGCTTCACAGGCATCCATGTCGGTAACATCCGTCTCCATGCCAATTACGTCACCACCAGCTTCGCGAATTGCGTCAACCGCGGGCGCTGTATCCAAAATGTCGGACAGGCATACTTTTGCACCTTCCTGCGCAAGCGCTTTTGCGTACACGGCCCCAATTCCCTGGGCTGCGCCGGTAACGATTGCGGTCTTTCCGGTCAGTCTCGCCATCGCATCATGATCCTTCTCTGGCTTGTTCGCCCGAACGATGCATTCAAACAAGCACAAGTGCAATATCCGGCGCGACCGCCTGACGCAGTTGGCTTGCCGATGACGGAGTGACAGAATACACCCGAGATCAATATCACCCCGGTGAAACCGATATGTCCGACCTGTTTCCAAAAGACAGTTGGTATGCGTTAGGCGGATCGGCAGCGCTTGACGCTGGCGCGGTCTCTCCGGCCTGCCTGTTTGGCGAAGAACGGGTCGTCTGGCGCGGAGAAGACGGTGCCAGTCACGTCTGGCACAACCAGTGCATCCATCGCGGCATGCGCCTGCAATACGGCTTTGTGGATCAGAACAGGCTGAGCTGCCGCTATCACGGGTGGCGCTTCGGCGGAGACGGCAAATGCGCCTATATCCCGGCACATCCCGATATGATTCCTCCGGACGACTTCTGTGTTCCGGCATTTCCATCGGTCGAAAGCGACGGGTTGATATGGACGACGGCCGGGGAACCCGGTGATTCACCTCCGGACCTGTCCGATTTCGACAACCTGGCTTTCTGCCGATCCCTGATCATCGATGCCGATCCTGCCGGCGTCGCCAGGGCGGTATCCGGGCTGGAATCAGCCCGGCCTGTTTCCAACGGCGTCACCGCAGCCGCGTTATCAACGGACGAGACGCTTGTACTCGCGGTCCAGCCGCTCAATGATCGAAAGTGCCAACTTCATATTCTCGTTTCCTCCACATCCGCCGATACGCCGGCGACCAGACACAAGTGTTCTGCATGGGCGCGGAAATTTCGCTGGCAGGTGGAGAATAACGATATCCCGCAACCTGCACCTCAAGCTGCAGGCGGACAGGAGACGACAAGATGACGAAGACCACGGATTCTGTTGCGCTGAACGACTGGCAGGTCATCGGGAATATTGACGAGATTTCGACCGGAAAACGCCGGAACACCCGCTTGCTCGGCCAGGACATCATTGTCGAGATGGACGATGACCGACCCCGCATGTTCGAAGCGAATGCAGATGGCGGCATGGGCAAAGAACACCCGGCTCAAATTCTGTACGGCCATATCTGGACAACGCTCGGCACGCCTGCGAAACCGCCGCTGGACATGCCGGAATTTCTCGAAGATGGCCGCCGGCTTGTCTCCTGCGGTGCGGTCACAGTGCGCGCATCGCCCCTGCGGATCGTCGAAAATTTTCTCGACATGTCCCACTTTCCCTATGTCCACACGGGGGTGCTGGGCGAAGAGCCTATTACCGAGGTCACCGACTACAAGTCCGAGATCCGCCAGCCTGACGATGAGCTATGGGCAACGGACTGCAATTTCTTTCAGCCGCAGGCGGCGATGTCCGCAGATGACGGACAGGACAGCGAATACATGTACCGCATCACCTCGCCCTTTGTGACGGTATTGTACAAAACCTGCCCGGCCGTGGACGGTGCATGGGACCTGGTCGGTATCTTCGTGCAGCCGCGTGAAGAAGACGTTTGCGACGTCCACACCTTCATGCTGGTGATCGATGACGTGTCGACCTATGTCGATCTGGTTCACTTCCAGCACAAAATTTTCCTGCAGGATCGCAGCATACTGGAAAATCAGCTGCCTAAAGGACTGCCCCTTTCCCCAAAGCATGAAACCGCGATCCGGGCCGATGGATCGTCAATGCTGTATCGCCGCTGGCTTCGCCAGAAAGGCCTGACTTACGGAACCTATCGCGGCGAAACTGAAACGCGGGCAGCATGATGCAGCTATACGACTATGTCCTGTCGGGCAGCTGCTACAAGGTTCGCCTGTTCCTGTCGATGATCGGCAAGGACTTCGAGACGATCCCCGTGGACTATTACCCCGGCGGTGAGCACAAGACCCCCGAATTCCTGGAGATAAACCCGCTGGGGCAGATCCCGGTCCTGCGCGACGGTGATCTGACCCTGCGCGATGCCCAGGCCATACTGGTCTATCTGGCAGGCAGGTACGACACCGGGCGGACCTGGTATCCGGAAGACGCCGAAACCCAGGGGCAGATCGCCATGTGGCTGTCATTCGCCGGTGGCGAAATCATGAATTCCTCCGCGGCCCGGCTGCACGACATGCTGTTTTACGATTTCGACATCGACAAGGTGCGCGCCGCCGCGCGGGCTGCTTTCCGGGTTCTCGACGACCATCTCACAGAGCGGGAAATTGACGGCGCCGACTGGATTGTCGGTGACGCACCGACCATCGCCGACATCGCCTGTTTCCCATACGTCGCCCTGAGCGGCGACGGCGGCATCCCGCTTGATGATTACAACGCGATCCGGCGCTGGATCGCGCGCTTCAAGACAATTCCGGGCTTCACCATCATGCCGGGCATCCACGCCAACTAATCGGCGCATACGCAGCCAATAGACGGACAAATCTAAAGCGTATGGTCGGCGAGAATCCTGAACGCGATCGCTATCAGTATCAGGCCGCCCGCGATTTCTGCCCGCCTGCCGGCAGCCGCACCCAATTTTCGGCCGAGCCGCAATCCGATAAAGGCTGCCCCGAATGTCGTTGCACCGATAGTCGAGGAAGCTAAGAAAAGACTGATATCGAGCGCAGGTAACGTAACCCCGAAGACGGAACTATCGACGCTGGTTGCAAGGGCAGAAACGAACACAACCGACACCCTCAGTCCGGCGGCCACAGGTCGCGTCTCCCCGCCCTGCAGGGCATCGCGAATCATTTTCGCGCCGACTGCGGTCAGAAGAACAAACGCAATCCAATGATCAAGGACCGAAATGGTGTCAAGGAACGCTGCTCCGAGAATCCAACCAAGCGCGGGTGCTGCCGCGGCAAAAAACCCGAAAACAAGCGATATCCGAAAAGAGGCACCGATCCCGATCGAGGAAAGGGCGGCACCTCGGCTTACCGAAGCTCCGAACGCATCCATAGACAAGCCCAGGGCAACCAACAACAACGCTTGGAAGGTCAAATGTTTGTCCTCATCGCCCGCCAGTTTTATTCAGGCGCTGCAGGCATATACAAGTCACGCCCGTCCCCGCAGGCGCGTGTGGGTCCCAACACCGGTAACAGATATGCGAAAACATGACATCCGGGAACCTATTCGCTGTGCAGCCATGTTTGCGATCCTCCAAATTGGCTTTATCGTAGTGGCCCCAGCCTAAGTATTCGGGTCACGCTCTTCAGACAGCAGGCTCACATCTTGCGCACAACAGGCCCGACGACAGGAGTACACCATGGCAAACCCAGCCCCCGGTTATCAGAAGAATCCGGACCATCATATTCGCCTCGAAGCTTCACCGCGCCGGGTACGTGTAAAATTTGGCGGTGAATGGATCGCGGATTCGACCGATATGGTACTGATGTACGAAGTAAATCACCTGCCGGTCTATTACTTTCCGGTGAAGGATGTCCGGCTGGACCTTTTGCATCCGACCGATCACACAAGTCACTGCCCTTACAAGGGCGATGCGTCTTACTGGTCGATCGAAGCAGGTGGGACAACTGCCGAAAACGCTGTCTGGGCCTATCAGACGCCGTTCGACGAAATGACGGCGATCAACCTGCAGGATTACTGCGCATTCTACTGGAACCGTGTCGATCACTGGTTCGAGGAGGACGAAGAAGTCTTCGTACATCCACGCGATCCATACAAGCGCATCGATACAATACCGTCGTCGCGCCCGGTAAAGGTGATGCTTGGTGGAGAAGTCATTGCGGAAACAACCCGCGCCCACTTCCTGTTCGAAACCGGATTGCCAACGCGCTATTACATTCCGGCAGAGGACGTCAGGATGGACCTGCTTTCGCCGACAGACAGTGAAACCCAGTGCCCGTATAAAGGCACTTCATCCTACTGGAGCGCCACGATTGGCGACCAGACTTTCGAGGATATCGTCTGGTCCTACCCGAACCCGGTCCCGGAATGCCCGAAGATCAAGAGCCTTCTTTGTTTCTATAACGAGCAAGTGGATGCAATTTTCGTCGACGGTATCGAAGTCGAAAAACCGGTAACGAAGTGGTCAAAAGAGTACCGCTAGAAAACTGCCGGCCACTGCCCTGATCCGGACAGAAACCTATCAACCGAAAAGCGTTCAGCCTGTCTTTTCAAGATGATCAGCTATCGCGAGCACCCGCAGCATCGACCGGACCACCGGGCGTTCGATCAGTTCGCCGTCAACGACGACAAGCCCCGTCGTATCTTTTTCGAATTCGGCAAGAATTCGCCGTGCGCGGTCGACAAGCTCGGCCGACGGCGAAAACACATCGTTGATCACAGATATCTGTTTTGGATGGATCGCTGCCTTACCGGTAAAACCAAGCGCATCCGACATCTCTGCCTCGACCTTCAATCCGTCCTGATCGTCGAGATTGAGCCACGGAACGTCCAGCAGGTCGAGATCATACCTTGCGGCGGCATGCACCACGCGTGACCGCGCATAGAGCAATGTTTCCCAGGTTTTCGCAGACCGCAGATCCGCCGACATGTCGACGGCGCCAAACAAAAGGGAATCGATCCGGTTGGAAGCGTTTGCAATCTCCATCACGTTCGCAAGACCATCGGTTGATTCGATGATGACATGAAACCTGATATGCGCGCAGCTACCCTGCAGCAATTCGTCATAGAGCCGGATTTCCTCGGCGGAGCCGGGCTTGGCGAGCATCAGCGCCTTGGGCGGTGCGGCGCAATCGCGAAGGGCCAGAATGTCTTTGAGCCCGTCCGGTGTCGATAACGGGTTAACCCTGACCATCGTCTCTACATGAGGGTGGGTTTCATCGGCAAATACCGGAAATGTCAATTCACGCGCTTCCTGCTTGCGCGGCAGAGGGACGGCATCCTCGATATCGACACAGACAATATCGGCGCCGCTATCCAGCGCTTTCGCAAAACGGTCGGGACGTAGACCGGGAACGAAAAGCAGGCTGCGGCGAGGTCGGATTTGTGTCTCGGTCATAATCTTCTCCTGACGCTTGCGTTATACCAATACGAAGCGACTATCCAGAAAGCGGTGAACAATTGATTTCGGTACTTCGGCAGCACCTATGCGCCGAACACGGGTTCGGGAAGTCCCTTCACGTCCGTCTCCACGGCAAACAGTGATCCCGCATCGGGCTCACGCTCGAAATCTTCCGGCTCAAATTTCGACGATGCCGTCGTCACATACAACGTGCTCAGATCCGGGCCACCAAAGGCCGGGCAGGATGTCATCGAAACAGGGAATGCAATCTCGCGCTCCATCGATCCCGCGGGGTCGTAGCGTTTAACCTTGCCGCCCCGCATGTGCGCTACCCAGACGAAACCATCGGAATCGACCGTTGCGCCATCAGGAACGCCGTCATCATCGGCGACATCGAGAAACACCCGGCGATTTTCAATTGTTCCCGACGCGGCGTCGAAATCATAGGCCCACATTGTACGTTTGCGGGAATCTGCAAAATACATGGTCGTGTTGTCGGGGCTCCAGCAGAGCGCGTTCGAGACTGTCACCGGACCGGCCATCTTATGGACCGAACGGTCATGATCGAACCGATATAGTGAAGCGATTTCGGCATAGCCCGGGTCATCCATTCCACCGCACCAGAAGCGGCCCTGCCGGTCGACCTTGCCATCATTCATGCGGACGCTGTTCATCCGGCCATCGCCCTCCGGATCCGCCACTTCTTCGAACGAATTATCGTCGAGGCCTATGAAGGCCAAACCCATCCGGGTTCCAGCGATCAGGCGCCCTTTGCCTGCAAGGCCGATGGACCCGATTTCCGTCTGGATACGCCAGTTCTTCACATCACCGCTCGCGGGATCGAAGCGGTAAATCATCGGGTTTTTGATATCTACCCAGAACAAGGCCTGCTCTTCGACCGACCAGATCGGGGATTCTCCCAGAATGCAGGACTGTTTTACGGCAATATAAGGCTCGGACATTCATTCACTCCGCGGATGGGCCTAAAGACGGCTGACTGACGATGTTAGTAGCATATCACCATCGCCCTTGCTTCCCCCGCCCCGCGGATTTCCGACATCATTTTTGTCGTGGCATCTTCCCATTCAACCTGAAGACATAGCCGATAATTTCGGCAACCGCCTTGAAGTGTTCCGGTGGAATTTCCTGGTCGACTTCAACGCCCGCATAGAGCGCACGCGCGATAGGCGGATTCTCCACGATCGGGATATTGTGCTCTTCCGCGATCTCCCTGATCTTGAGGGCCAGAAAATCCTGCCCCTTGGCAAGAAGAACAGGGGCATCCATCTCATCCAGCTCGTATTTCAATGCCACCGCAAAATGCGTCGGGTTGGTAATGATCACATCGGCATCCGGCACGGCTGCCGTCATTCGATTGCGGGCGCGTTCCTGACGAATCTGACGCAACCGCGCCTTGATCATCGGATCACCTTCCGTCTGCTTGAACTCGTCCTTGATCTCCTGATGGCTCATGCGCATCTGCTTCATGTGTTCGAAGCGCTGGTAGAGAAAATCGATCACGGCAATGACAGTTACAACGGCAAGGACGCCGATCAACAGCCGGGATACAAGCGAATGCAGGACAGCTGCTGCACCGATCATTTCCATTTTAACAAGTTGTTCGAGGCCTTCAAAATACGGTAGCACGAGCATCGTCGCGACAGCGCCGACAATCGTGATCTTTAGAATCCCCTTAATGAATTCTGCAACAGATTTGAAAGAGAACAGGCGTTTAATGCCCGCCAAGGGCGATGCGCGATCCAGTTTTGGCTTAATACGCTCGACGGCAACGACCAGTCCTCCCTGAACCACACTGGCCCCAAGTGCAGCCACGATGAACAGAATAGTCGGGATAATCATTATGTACCCGACCTCTGCCGCCGCATCGCCGATGATGGTCGCCAGATTGCCCTTTTCAACCGAAATCGCATGCGGCATGGCAAGGAATTTTTGAAGAATAATCTTTATGTCCGTCGATATTGACGGCGCCATAAGCGCAACGATGATTGTCGCGGCGAGAATCATGAACCAGTGGCTGACTTCCCTGGAATTAGCGATTTCGCCCTTTTTCCGGGAGTCATCGAGTTTCTTTTGTGTCGGTTCCTCTGTTTTTTGTGACTTGTCTGAACCCTGATCGGCCATGGGTTAATATCTACCCCTGCCCTGCGAAGAGAAGCAGGTTCTCTTCGAACCGGCCCAGGAACCAGAACATGGTTACGGATAACGTCATCGCCATCACCACGAAGGCGAGCGTAATCTGAAGCGACATGGCGATGAAAAACACCTGGACCTGTGGCATCAACCGTCCCAGCAAGCCAAGCCCGGCATAAAAGACCGTTCCCACGACGACAAACGGGGATGCAAGCTGAAGGCCCAGCGCGAACGTTTCCGACAGCAATCGTACAAGCGTTTGTGAAAAATCACCGAACGGCAATGGCGCTCCGGGTTTGAACAGCGTGTAGCTGTCGGCAATCGACATCAGCATCAGGTGATGCAGGTCGGTAACGAATACCATCAATACGCCAACGATATTCAGGAACGCTGCAATCAAGGCACCCTGCTGCGCATTGGAAGGATCAAAGAACGTCGCGTTGGACAGACTGGCCTGAAAACCGATGATGACGCCGGCAACATGCAGCGCCGACATCAACATGCGCACCAGCCCCCCCATAAAGACACCGATAATGACTTCACCGCCCACCAGCACGGCTGCTCCCACCATGGATGGCGGCATAGGCGGCAGGTGGATGGAAACAACCGGTGTAACAACCAGGGAAAGTGCGAGTGCAAACATAAGCCTGATCCGCGGGCTTACATAGGATTCCGCGAAACCGGGCAACAACATCACCGTCGACCCCATTCGCGCAAAAACCAGCCCGAAGGCAAATGCGTCGGTCGTCAGTAGATCGTTCAACATGAGACGGTCAACACGGCGGCGTCAGCCCAGCGCCACGATCTTGTCGACAATCTGCTCCATGAAGCCGTTTAGCGACGCCAGCATGAACGGCAACAGCACCAGCACCGACACAAAAATCACGATGATTTTCGGGACGAATGCGAGCGTCATTTCCTGAATCTGCGTGAGTGCCTGAAACAGCGACACACCCAGACCAATTATCAGTGCAATGAGCATCACGGGCGCGCCGACCTTCAGCAGCGTCCAGATCGCATCACGCGAGATTGAAATAACTTCGACTGCGTTCATTATCCCCCCGGATAACCGCGACGTCCGGATCGGTTAGATCGGCATCCGGGCAATTTCCTGATATGCGGCAACAGCCTTGTCACGGATCGCGACAACGGTCTGCAATGTAACTTCGGCGTTTGTGACCGCGGTGACCACATCGGTCAGATCGGCCTTCCCGGCAATGGCCTGCGCACTGATGTTTTCGGCCTGTTTACCGGTATTCATCGCATCGCTGAGCGATTCACCGACAAATTGCGAAAAGGACTTTCCGGGATCTGCCGCCCTCGGCTCCATCCCGGTTTCGGCCGGTTTCTGCGCGTTTCGTGCATAGGCCGCCGCGGCATTCGCGACGCTGAACGTGCTCATGAATCAGTCTCCTTTTGCTGATGGACGGGACATGACTGACAACAGCCCATTACTGACGCAACATATCGATGGTGCGGGTCAGCATGCTTTTTGACACATTGATAATGCTGAGATTGGCCTCGTAGGAGCGCTGGGCTTCCCGCATGTCCATCATCTCTACCAACGGATTGACGTTCGGCACCGCGACGTAACCGTTCTCATCGGCGGCAGGATGCTGTGGGTCGAATTTCTTCTCGAATGCGCCCTTATCGACCAATATCTTGTCGACCGTGATACGCCGCCCATCGATCGAGCGGTCGAGCACATTCTTGAACGAAACCTGCTTGCGCCGATACGGCTCATCCCCGGGACCGTCAGGCAACGAGTCGGCGTTGGCAATATTTTCCGAGATCACCCGCAGTCGAGTACCCTGCACCCGCATACCGGCGGTCGAGATCTTGATCGAATTGATCAGGTCCATTTCAATTCACTCCGGGTATAGTTTGCGTCATTCGGCCACCTATCTCGCAGGACGCCCAAGGGCGAGTTTGATCATGGAAAGCTGCTTCGTATAAATGTTGCTGGCCAACCGATGGTTCGCCTGGGTTTCGGAGACCTTCGTCAACTGTTCTTCAAGGATGACCGCATTGCCCGCCGGAGCTGTTTCATATGTTTCTTTGCCACTGTCGCTGCGATACTTCGCGTTTTTGCGTGTCGCCTCGATATGCATTGAACTGGTCTTCTGCAGCGTCGAGCGCTTGAGTTGCGGACGAAGCATTTCCCGGAACTTGAGTTCCTTCAGGTCCTTTGGGCCATAGCCCGGTGTGTCGGAGTTGGCGATATTCTGCGACAGCACCTGTTGACGCTTGGACAGCCAGTCCATGCGCTTCGTCGCCATCTGAAACAGTTTTAGATTGGTAAGATCCATTGCCCCTCGCCGCCTTTCGGCCACTCCCCTAAAAAGCAGTTAAAACTTTACGGGAATTTGCAGTTTCCCAAGCCTGTGTTAATAAACTGTAAAGCGACGGCGGCGCGCCGCATGTGCGACGAACCCGGACGTTACAAGTAGTGACGGAGACAAAATGCTATATCTAACAAGAAAAGCTGGAGAATCTGTCGTCATCAACGACGAGATCGAGGTCACCGTCGTCGATATCAGGGGACGCTCCGTTAAGCTCGGATTTACCTTCCCGCAGGGAGCATCCGTCCTGCGGAGAGAGCTTTACGAAAAAATTCAGAAAGAGAACCAGGAAGCAGCGCAGGTCAGCGCCGACTTTCTGACCGCCCCGTCGGAGGCCCCGGAAAAGGCCGGCGATTAAGACAATGGGGGACATCCATATCCCCACGCGCACTGTCCGCCGCCCCATCGACAACCCGAAGTGCTTTTCGGCCGATATCTGCGTCGTCGGTTCCGGCGCCGCCGGGGTTTCAGCGGCCCTTGAGGCCGCAGGCGCTGGAAAACGGGTCATCCTCGTTGAAGCGGCACAGTCGCTTGGTGGCCAGGCAGTCAATTCAATTATCGGTACGTTTTGCGGCCTGTATTCGAACGGCCCCGACGTCACAAGACTGACCTATGGCGTCGCAGACGACATTCTGCATGATCTGCCTGCTGCCGGTGCCGCACGTAACCGGACCGCACGCAACTCGATTATCGTGCAGTATGACGAGATCGCCCTGGCCAGATGGGTAGACAAAGCCGTGCAGGACGCCGGTATCACCGTTCTTCTCGGTGCGATCGTCCGGAACGCCCACCTTTCGAACCGCCGCATAACGGCGCTTGATGTCACCACAAAGTTTGGCGACGTTACCGTCGAGGCAGACGGTTTTGTCGACGCATCAGGCGACGCGACCCTTGCCTGGAACGCCGGTCTGGCTGTCCGGGAACCGGAAACACCTATCTTCGGCACACAGGTCGTACTGTTCGAAAACTTCGACGAAGACGCTGCCAACGCAGTTGATCGGTGGGAAATGCAGGACCGCCTGTCCGCCAAAGCTGATGAATATGGGCTGGTGCGCAAAGATGGCTTTGTTTTCTCCTTTCCGGGACACGGGACAGCGCTCGCCAACATGACCCACGTGGCAACGCCACTGGATGCTGCCGGTTTTGCCGACACGGTGTTTAACGGCCGCGACCAGGCAGATCGTCTGTTGCAGTTCCTTCGCGATCAATACCCGGCGGCCTACGGCAATGCCCGCATCCGGATATATGCGGCACCGGGGATACGCCAGACCCGCTGGATCACAGGTACCTATAGCCTGACGGCAGAGGACGTCCGTGCCGGGCGGTTCTTCGATGACACCATCGCGCGATGTTCCTGGCCGATAGAGCTTCATCACGATGCCGCTGAGGCCTATTGGGAAGAACTCGGCGACAACCATGTTCACACAGTGCCGTTGGGCAGCCTTCTTCATCGGGATGCAGACAATCTCGCCGCCGCAGGACGCTGCATCGACGGCGATACCGTGGCGTTGTCGTCGATCCGGGTCATGGGACCATGCATTGCAATGGGCGCGGCGGCGGCCCATGCGCTTATTCTCGCCGGCAGCGGAAGCGCGCACCAGATAGATATTCAGGCGCTCCGGACAAAACTGTCCGATAATCTGACCAGAAACGACGCCTACATCGCCTGACCCACAGACACACTGAAATGATGCTACCAACCGCGGCCATCGACGCCGATTGCCTCCGTTTCGACGCTGAAAATCGGGGTCACGGCGCGTATGTGGTTAACGAGGTTTTGGCCGGCCGCGCAGATCACCAGCAATATGAACGCGATTAACAGCAGACCAACACCCCGGATTTGTGCGGATTACCGGGCAAATGGGGCGAATATACCTCTGCCATATCTTCAGTCTTTCTTAACCATACTCCGTAAGACTTAGCGCCATAGAAATTGCGGGATTAGAACGTGGATTCGACCGATTCCGGCTCACCAGCCGATAGCATTATCGAAGGGTCACTGCGCGAAGCGGCGACTGCGATAGACACCGCCCGCATGCTGTTGCGACAGGGCAATATTATCGACCTCGATGGTCTCGAAGCACATGTCGAGCAGGCCTGTGGTGGAATTCCATCCCTGCCTGCATCCGAGCGCGAGCGATTGAAACCAACGCTGGTCGCCCTGATCGACGGGCTGAATATACTGTCCGAACAGATCACCGAACAGCACCAGGAAATTTCTGGCACGCTCCAGAATATCGGTGCCCGCACCCGCGCCGTCTCCGCGTACAAGCCCCGCGGTTCGCGGTAGCGCCCGGCGGAACGCACTCAATGGACGCCAGCAATTACGTAAGATTCATTGCCGCACTTCTCTTTGTGCTGGGATTGATCGCCTTCGCAACATGGCTCGCGAAACGGTTCGGCATGGGAGGCCGGGTCAATGCCGTCAAACGGGCAGACCGCAGGCTGCAGCTTATTGAGGCGATGACCGTTGACGCCAAACACCGCGCCATTCTGATCCGCCGAGACGATACCGAACACCTCGTTCTACTTGGCCCTGCAACCGACCTTGTCATTGAAACAGGTATCAAGGCACCCCGAGCCGACGCGTCCAACGCGGAAGAAGACAAACGATGAAGCGCTGGTTCCCCTTTGCTCTTGGCACCGCCGGCATATTGCTGATGGCAGCCGCCATGTGGACACCGGCGGCGGCTCAGAATTTCTCGCTCGACCTAGGAGAGGGCGGTTCAACGACCGGCCGCATGGTCCAGCTCATCGCGCTGCTGACGATCCTCAGTCTGGCGCCGTCCATCCTTGTTATGGTGACATCATTCACCCGGATCGTCGTCGTGTTGTCGTTTCTGCGCAGCGCCATGGGGGTCCAGCAGACACCCCCGAATGCCGTGCTTGTCAGCCTGGCGCTGTTCCTGACGATGTTCGTCATGGGCCCGACACTGGAGGCATCCTACAAGAACGGCCTGCTCCCGCTAATCGAGAACCAGATCGGCGAAGAAGAAGCCTTTACCCGCACACTGGCCCCGATCCGAACCTTCATGCTTGAACATGTCCGCGAACAGGATTTGCGCCTGTTCATGGATCTTGCGCAGAGCCCGGTCGCTGCAACACCGGAAGAGACCCCACTGCGATCGCTCATCCCCGCTTTCATGATCAGCGAACTCCGCCGCGCCTTCGAAATCGGCTTCCTGCTCTTCCTGCCATTCATCGTCATCGACATGGTCGTCGCATCTATCTTGATGTCGATGGGCATGATGATGTTGCCGCCGGTGATGATCTCACTGCCGTTCAAGCTGATCTTCTTCGTCCTCGTGGATGGCTGGTACCTGGTAGCCGGCAGTCTGGTGCAGAGTTACGGAACCATAGGCTCCTGACGAGACACCCGCTGACGACGCACCTTAGGTCGCCAACTCGGAAAATTCCAACGCCTGATGGTTATAGAGCATGCATAAAAGATCGAGATGATCCAGCAGTGACGGCATGTCATTGGTGGTGACGGCATCTTCTTTCATCAGGCTCAGGATAACGGTGAGCGCCGCATCATTGACGTCAAAAGTTCTACGGTTGAAGCCAAGGCTATAGCCTCCGTCACGCGATGGAATAAGCGCGAATTTTACATAGGCAGGCTTGATCAAACCGGCCTGGTCTCTCAGATATTCTGAAAAATCTTTCACGCTGAGAGGATCTTCTCGTTCGCCGTCCTCTGCAGCCTCCTCACTGGTTGAGCCGGTGAAAAACGAGGCCAACCATTCAGAAAACGCAGGCGTCCGCAGTGAACGGCTGAGATAATCACGCAGTGTATCCACCGCATCGTTCGAGAGGGCGAAGCCCGAACTGTCTGCGCTCAAGCCCTCTCCTGAGTAGCGAGAATCAAGCGCATCGTGGGCGGCGAGATGCAAACCATAAGCATCGTAAAGTTCGGACAATTTTGGTCCGAGGAAACCAACGGAGAACGTCAACGCATCTTCAAGCGTCGTCCCTTCATGGGCGAAATGGGGCGGCACATAGAGAACGTCGCCAGAGGCAACCTCGACCGTGTTACCGACAACGGGCTCTTTGAGAATTTTCAGGTCCAAGCCATCAATATACTCTTCATCGATGACGGGTTCATGGCCAATGGTCCAGCGGCGGGTGCCCTGCCCCTGGACGAGAAAAACATGATAGCTGTCAACGTGGCCGCCAATGCCTCCACCCGTTGTGGAAAAACTCACCATGATGTCATCCATCAACCAGCGGGGCGCGAAATTGAACGCGCGCAGCAACGTGGCAGTATCGGGGTGGAACTGTTCGACGTTCTGGACAAGCAAGCTCCAGGGGGACTTGCGCGCGTTGTTGAAATCTTCATCGGTGAAGGGCCCGAACTGGCAGGTCCAGTCCTCCTGAGAGACCATGCGCGCCCGCACGGTCTCTTCCATGGACAGCCCTGCAAGCTCTTCGGGCGCAATCAACCCGTCCATCACGGCATCGTCGATGGCGTCCCGCACAAGAAACGGTCGCTTGTTCCAGTAATGCGCATAAAAATCCGCGGACGACGGCAAAGCGTCGAGAATGGCAAGAGAAGAGGACATCAAAAAATCCGGCGCCAAGAAAATTCCACTCGTTATGACATGGGCCGGCCCCGCCCCCAAGTTCTGCATCATTCCCTGTGAGAATTCATCGTCCAGCCGAGCGCGCTGTCAGAGCCTGGCTCGGGCGACAATTCTAGTTTATCGCGCTGAGCGCATTACTCTGTACCTTGTCGCGGTAGCTGGCCAGGAATGACTGATAGTCTTCCAGGTCGCCGGTCTTACGGACCAGTTCCTTGAAGTCGGGGACAAAACCGATATCGACCCCTGCTATCGCCTTGAAGGCTTCCTTGTATTTTGTCTTTTCCATCGCCGGCCCGAACCGGTCGCGGAGCGATGTCAATCCGTCGGTGTCGTTTTCCATCGTCAGCGCGATTCCCCAGCGCAGCACCAGGTCCGCAAATTTCGGATCCAGCTTTTCAACCTTCTTCTGCGGAATGATCCTCCGTACCGTGCGTGCCACATTTTCCCACTCGGCGTTCCGCCAATAAAGACCGAGACGAAGCATCTCGGCCTCGTGGCTTACATCGCCGGCGAGAAGTTCGTGTGCCTTGGCAGGCTCCTTGTTCTCACCATAGGCGCGGGCGCTCAGATAGCGCCGCTGAAATTCAAGGTCCTTTGGAAGTTCCTCACCAGTGCTGAGCGCCAGGGCCTCGACCGCTTTTGCAGGCTCGCGATTAAGCAGCCGCAGCACGGCGAGCCGGCTGCCCACTCGGCTGCGCTGCACCCCCTTTAATCTGAACCGGACCTGATGTTCCAGTAACCGCCCAGCCTCTGAAAGGAGGTCGACCTTTGCCAACCGGTCGGCAAGCTTACGGATCATCTCGTCACCGTCACTCCCGGCCGGCGTGAGTTCTCGGAATTCTTCATATAACGCAAGCGCCTTAACCGCGGATAACTTGTCCGCTGCCCCGTCGAGAAACAGGCTGCGGAACCGTTTCCGCATGTCCTCGGCAATCGCGTTCGCACCCTCTACGTCCTTGAAATTACTTGCCGCCTGCCGGAGCCGGAGCAATGCCTCCCGGTAATCGCCTTCTTCCGCATGCAGCTCGCCAAGGCGGCGCTTCAGATCAAACTCGAAAGCATCCCCACGCCACGCAAAGGACAGCGCTTCCAGGGTATCGATTGCTGTCTTGCGGTCAGTCTGCTTGGTCTCGATATCCGCATTCACGAGCGCAAACGCCGCCTTTGCCCGAGCACGACGATCACCGTTCTGTATCACGTCGCGCCAAAGGCTTTTAGCGGCAGTGGTTTTACCTGCAAGGCGCAGCGCGTGTCCGCCAAGGAATTTGAGATATTGAGAATCCGTATCACTCAAAGACGAGCTTCTCAATGCATCGAGCCAGAGTTTGGCGCTCTCTGGATCATTAGCTGCCAGAGACGATTCTGCCCCGATAATCTGAAAGCGGGTCTTCAGCCATTTCGGAAATGACGCCACAATCCCGCGCGCATCCCGGATCAGCTTGTACGCGCCCAGCCAATCGCCTTTTGCCGCCGCAATCCCGGCGCGCCATGGCGCCACCGAGGGATCGTTTAACAGGTGAACATGCTCAAAATCCGGTTGAGCTATCGCATATTTCCCGAGCAGGTAGTGCGCTGCTGCCCGCAGAGCGATAAACCCGGTATCGCTGCCAAGAGTGGGTTCATGTTTCTCTGCCACCTCAAGAATTCCCAACGCATCTGCCGCCATCCCGCGGGAGATATAGAAACGCGCCAGGTCCAGTCGCGCGCCATTGCGCTTGTCACCGGACGCAACAAGAACACGCCCCAGCTTGGCGTATTTCTCATCCTCGAATTCCCGATCGGGCCCGCCGCCCCAGTCCTCAAGGGCGCCAAAAGCATGGCCAGTCTCCTTTAAGACACTCTTCCTCGCAATTTTAAGCGAACGAGATACGTTAAGCCCGCCGGGTGCCGCGATATAGACGCCTTCGGCATTGCGGATGAGCGCGATATCATCCCGCCTCGGCACCAGAACAAGCCCGGCCGCACTTGCCGGAATCCCTACTTCAACAAGGTTTCTCGCCACCCGGTTCCCGACCCCCGGCTTGAGCACAGGATAGACATGCACGATGTCGCCGACCGTCCTGTCGGCAAAGACATGTGGCCTGCCCAACCCTTTAGCGGCGATCAGAACGGCAGGCTGTTTATTCCCGTCAATATCCGAGCGGACTTCTATCGGCGCAGAGAGCGGACCCGCCATGCGTGCTGGCGCGAGGCGGACATTCCAGCTTGTTCCAGATTTTGTGACTGTCGCAACCAGATGCTCCGGCACCTTCAGACGCAGAAGTGATTTTTCAGCCGCATCCGTCTGTTCAATCTGCTCGACCATTCCTTCACCAGCCAATCGAAGACTGCCTAGCGCCAGACGTGCGCGCCCATCGAACAAGATCCAATACTGCTCACCGCGCCTGAACACAGCAGCGGCAACGTCTTTGCGCCAATTGAACTTGATATCCAGAGCCGCGCCTATTCGCCTGGTTTCCATGGTTACCAAAGGCGCGCCTTTGAATTTTTTCGCATTCCGGCGACGCTCACGTGCCGCAAGAATTTTCAGGCGCCGCGCCTTCTTTTTGCTCAGCGACAGCGGCTGCTTACCCGCCGCCTTTTTTGCTGTTCCCTCCTCATGGGCCCCCGAAGGTTTTTTTGATGCATGCCCGGACTTGTGGCCGGCTTTCCCCGGGGCGCCATGTCCGTCTGCGGCGTGCTTGTTTTCCCGGCTTTTCTCAGGTGCAATAATATCGAGCGCGACTTTCGATCCATCCCGGAAATGACGGATTTTCGCTCCGGGCGGAATTATCAAACCCACCCTGACGGCCGATCTGGTTGTTTCGGCGCTGGCCGCTGAGACCCTGCCTGGCAGCGTCGACGACAAACGTGACACATCAAGACGCGCCGGACGGTCAAAGCGCATCCGCACGACATCTCCCTCGCGTTCGATGTCGTAGCCGACCTCATCGGACCAATCAAAAACCAGTCGGCCGAACCCAGGGTGCTTCCCCGCACGCACCGGTATTACCGGTGTGCGCTTCAGCCATGCCTCAGGATCTTCATCCTGAGTCGCAGCGGCAGATTTTTCGGGAATCAGATCGATGACGACCGTGTTCTCGCTCGAAAACGATCGCAGACTATAGTAGCCTCGCAAGTTTGCAGAAATCGCCATACCGGTCGCCTGAACCGGAAGGTCCGACAAAAAGGGCGCAAGAACTTTAGCAACCGGGCCGAATTCTGTCTTTAACGGACGTTCAAAGCTTATACGCAGCTGTTCACCGACGATCTTTGCCGTAAATTTTACCGGCTTGCGCCAATCGAAGACGATCCGCGCAAATTTCTTATTACCCCAACCACGGGTGACCACAGTTTCAGGCGCAGCAGGCGGCGCAGCGTTCGGGTCTGTGAGTGGGCGCATCACCCTTTCCCTGTCGGTCGGCGACTGAGCGGACGCGCCTGTATGCTCGCCAACGAGATTACCAGCCGCGAAAATACAGACTATGAAGCCCAGACACCTGCCGAACGCGCGTATCATTGGATACCCCGCGTCGGCCAGATCACGATATCGACCCTTCGTGACAGGTCATTCCGACGGCCGACCGGCAAGCTGGAAGAAAGTTCGCGGAACGCGGATGCGCCAAAGCCGGACGGTGACATTTCCCTATGATAACCGGCACGCCTTAGTTCGTTCGCAACGGCGATCGCCCTTGCAATAGACAACTGCCAGTTCGTCGCGAAATGGGAATTTTCGATCGGCCTGGGATCGGCATGACCGACGACATCGACGCGATTTCCAATCGTGCCGAGCACCCCGGCCAAAACAAACAGGATCGGCCTTGCTGACTCTATCGGGTCAGCTTTGCCCGAACGGAACAAAAGCGGCGCCGGCAGGCTAACGACCAGCCTGTCTTCGTGACGCGCCAATTCCAAACCGGCCAACTCAGGCTGACCCAGCGTTTTGCTCCGGATCACTTTCTCCAGATAATCAAGATTGATCGCCCGATCGCGCGACAACCTCTCGACATTCTTATCCGCAGAAGGACGGGCAATCAAAATAGTCTGATGAGGGTTGAGCCGCATCGATAACGTGTTGACCAAAGATTCCCATTTACCAATATCGACTTTCTGCGTTGCGAAAAGCATCACGAAAAACGTGATCAGCAACGCGACCAGGTCCGCAAAGGTTACGAGCCACGCAGGCCTTTTCCGTTCCTGATGATCAAACTGGTACCCGGCCTTCATCGCCTTGGCTCCGCGCCGGTCGGATTTCCCGGGGCTTTATCTTCGGGGCGTATATCCGGATCCACCCGATAGATCAGGCTCACCTGCTGTTTTTTTCCATAGCGAATACCAGAGGAGACCGTACCTGCAAGAGCGCCACGCGCGATCAGCATCTCAGCAAGACTAGCGACCCGATCAATGGGTAGCGGCACGTTTTGTGTCATCTGATCGGCGGTGATCCAGTCTCCCGACATGAATATCTGTACTTTGTGGCGCATGCCCACGGGCTTTTTGCCGAGAAGGCCTGCCAGGCTATCGACAAACAGATCCCGGTCAGAGCGTACACCGGGGCTTGATGTCTCGAAGAAATCTGCCGGGTCCATTGTGACTCTAAGGAGCCTGCCTCGCTGCAGGTTCTCTATCTTTGCGACCTTGAGTTCTGTCCGTATCAGGTCGGCAAAACTATCCAGGATGAGTTCTGCACCCGGAATTTCGCCCTGGTCCGACGACCGGATGACCTGCCTTTCAGCGAGCTCACCATAAGTTCGAAAAGTGGAGGACAGACTTTCTTTTACCGCCGCTGCCTTGCCACGATCGTATTGGGAGGCATTGAACAAGAGCACGAAGAAGGCAAGCAACAGCAGGTAAAGGCTGAGCACCTGTATTAGTGTCGGATCCTTCCCCCGAAGGTGCCGCATTCCCCCCTCCGTGAAAATAGGGTTACCCCATATCGGCAAGCAGAGCGTCGATATCGTCCTGCGAATTCGCATTTTCCGTCAGTTGCGGGCCCTGAAGAAGATCTTCCTCGTTGATCTCTGTCGCGCCCGCTTCGGCATTCTCTTTATCGGCCTGGCGCTGGCGCTTCAATGCATCTCGCGTCTCGCGATCCGGGCCGAATTTCTCGACCACCGTCTCGACTTTGCGTTCAATCTCTATGAGCGCACCGACAACTTTATGAATGCGCTGACCGGTAATGTCCTGGAAGCTACAGGCTTCGTATATCTGCGTTACGGCCTGCGAAAGAATGTCTGCCTGTTCATCGGTGACCTCTTCAACGACACCTTCAATCATCTCCGCGGCTTCCATGATAGAATTGGTCGCCACTTCCGTCGCCTCGATAACGGCGTCAAGCTCGTCGGTTGCTTCCGGGATATGCTCGTCCGGAATTTCCTCGGGATTGATCGCTGCAATTTCAGCTTTTGTATTTTCAATAAAGGACGAGAGCTCTTCGAGCTCTTCGAGCACGCGCGGATCGGCACTGCCGATATTCCCGTTCATCGTCGAGAGCATTTCCTCGAGAACGGCGCGAACCTGCTGCGTATCTACACCCGATTTCATTTGTTGTCCGACCTCTTCCAATCGCGAGGTAAGTTCTGGATCGATTGCCTGGCGAACCATCTATGAAATCCTAGAAATCGCCGATGACGCCGACCAGCTTCGCTTTCAGCGTCGCTGCGTTGAACGGCTTCACAATATAGTTATTGGGGCTGTCCCAGATAACTAGCCCATATTGTTTCTAACCCACTGCCTCAATTGCG
>ENA-UOXV01001499-UOXV01001499.1-marine-metagenome-genome-assembly--contig:-NODE-1499-length-32559-cov-13.968681_pt1 | contig 32559 bp, 25 predicted proteins | sample MGYA00238165_ERZ766961 | MGnify/ENA primary metagenome ERZ766961 (study PRJEB28924, sample SAMN03173240) | marine metagenome | biome: Marine; feature: Water; material: Subsurface seawater | place: North... | reverse complement strand
CTTGAGGATCGGGTGCAGCAATCTCTGTTTTCGCCTTAGAGTTTGTGGTTACTCCTTGACCCTCAGGGTAAATCCCTTTAAGTGGATCTACAGGAATTTTTGGATTTTTTTGGTCAAATTGCGCTTCAGGAAGCCTTCTTTCATGAGATACTTTCGGTAGCTTCCCATTTGGGCCAAAAAGAGGCTCTTCAAGATAAGCACCTTGCAATAAGTTTGTTTTAAGCGAATCTGAAAACTCTTCCTGAATAAGCCTGGAGAACATTGCTGCTGGCTGTAAGTATCCAGATATGTCAAATTGAGTAGTTATTTTTTTTGAACCATTTTCACGAACTTTTACCTCACCTCTAATTGCTTGAAGTGTCCCCTCATTTAAAAACACAGCTAATGATTGAGATGGAGTTGATGGTGTGGTTGAGGATAAATACAGACCTTGATAATTAACACTATCTCCGGAATCATCAAATGAAAATTTTATAAGTTTATCTTTAAAGTCCATCCCCAAACTAGTTGGAAACCCTTCGAAAAAATAATCAGGGAATTCAAATAATTTAGGATCAAATGCTTCTGGTTGATAAGATTGAGAAATAGAATCAACCTCAGGGGAAATCGACATAAATATTATATTAGTTTGCATATCATGAACCATTGTAAGTGTCGTTACACTATCAGATACTTGCTCTTTTAAAGTATAAGCAAAGTCATAATCGTTACCTCTACGTAAAAAATTCGTATTTGCAGATACACTATGCTGAAAGTGTGTTGCTTCACCCATAGGCGGAATTTGTGTTACATTGATTCCAAATGGCGCCTCTCCATCAAAAACATATCTGTCTTGACTCCCTTTTGATGGAGTCATCGCCATAACATAGTAAAGATCAATGTTTTTTTCATCCTCATCTTCTTGTGTTATGTTAATTGATTCAGGCACTAAAACGTTTCGTAGTGTGTCTTCCCAAGTTTCTGCAATAGTAACCGAGTCAGAAGACCCGAATACAGTCTTATGAAAAGCAATTTCTTTATCTTCATCTGGAATTGGGTTTGTAAAAACAGAATCCGTTAATGATAATAAGGTAGAATCTATTTGCTCTACTTTTACAGAAGCTTTTGCCGCCCATATTTTACTATTCATATCTGCACTTTGATTGGGAATGTCAACTTTATCTTGAGATCTAGACTTTTTAACAATTCCAGCTTCATTAAGGTAGTCAACTAAAGTTGGCCCATCTATAGATTTTCTATTAATTCCAGCATTTTTATCTTTTCTATTCTGACTGTAATCATCTTTCGTAATTGTTTTATTGTAAAATCCAGATTCAATTCTTGAGCTAACTAAATCTAAGATCTCATATTTATTAGGGTTTTCCATTTCTAAAAATAATTCTTCATGGGAAAATTCAGAGTCTACCAAACTAATTTTACCATTTTGAAAATTAAGAATTTTAACCTCTCCGGTTCTAAAAGGGATGAGTAGCCCCTCTTCACCTTTTTTCAAATTATTGTAAGCCTGTACTTCCGCGCCAATAATACCACGAGCTTTACCAAGGCTTAAAATTTCAGTATTAACATGCTTAAAATTATTATTCGAATTAAAAACGGAGACCTTTAAAGTATTTAGTTCCGCTGAAAATTGTGCAACATAATTACCTCCGTATGAACTAAATCCACCAGAATACATATGCCCATATCCATTTTGAATTAAAGGGTCTGAAAGCATCTTAGGATTTTTAATATTTAACCGATTATTTTGTATTTGAGGTTGAAAAATCAATGTCTTTCGAACTGGCGTTCCAAAAGACACAGAAAGATAGTTTGACAGCCCATAAACTTTTGAGAGGTTAAGAGGTCGAATATTTTTTAATTTGAGCCCAGATGATTCTGAAATAAGTGGCTCATTTGAAAAACCGCTTAGTGTCCCTTGAAATACATATAACCATCCATCATTATTACTGTCTGCATTAATTTTTGAAGTTGCTACTAAGTCAGGTTGCCCATTCTTATCAATGTCTAATACAGCAACGTCTGTAAAGTAAGTTCCAACCGGTAGCATAAAGGTCCACAAAGTGTCACTTATCACTTCACCTTGAAACTCGATCAATGATGCTCTTCTATCAGAGCTATTAATAACAAGGACCTCTTTACGACCATCACCATCGAGATCGTAGAGACCACTAGTTCTATTTAGTTGGCCGCCAGATAAAAACTCGTAGCACAAAACTAGTACTAGCAAATACCCGGAGTTACCAAAAATATTATTATTTTTCCGCATAATTATACTTTCTGTGTTGACCATTATTTAGGTCAAAACATGTCTATTTCACAGGAGAATATAGAAATAAACTCCCTTACCTCGTTTACTCTAGCAAAAAATATAGGTTAAAGCACCGTTTTTTCCAAGAAAAAGCCCAAAAATTAGTTTAGGCATTTTATACATCAAATTTGATATATAATTCCTTTTGTATTTAGTCTATAGTACATAAATTGGTTAGATTTCAAATACGTGCGGAGAGGTCTTATACTGTGAAAAAAATACTTACATATATTACAATTTTACTATCTACTGGACATAGTCAATTTGATTTATATCCAGTTACAGATTTTTTTGGTGGTGGCATAGGATATAGTCCGATGTATATAAATGTCGAAAAATTCCCAGCTACAGACTTACTAAAAAGCCTTGGGTTAAACTCTAATCAATTTGATACCCCTTTTGTGGTGCATGGGGGAGAAGGGTTCGCTCACATGACTGGAAAATGGAGAATCGGAAGTTATGCTGGAGTTGGCAGCTCAAGTATTAGTACAGTAACTAATGTTCAATTATATGTAGATACCGGTGAGCCTGGATATCAAGATGAAACCAAAGTGCCTTATGATGGAAATTTTAATCCATCAATTGAAGCTAAAATAACCATTGCCTTAGGAGCCGCATCCATTGAATACGTAATGCCAGTTTTTCAAGATCTTGAAATCTCTGCTGGAGCCATGATGGGACTAGGACGATTAAATTTATCTATCGATCAATATGCTGCTAACCCTAAATGGGGCGAAATGTTTGATTTTTCCTACGGGTCAAAAGAATGGGAAGTAAATGCTGATGGTACTGACTCTACTCTGATGTATTATTATGCTGTAGATGATACTGGAACCCCTATTGCAGGTTTTAATGCTGCAAATGCTCCTGGTGTTATGTCAGACCTTAGCGGAACATTTTTTAATTTTCAACCGTACGTTGCCGTTAAATGGCAACTTCTTGACAGGGTTGGCTTAAGAATTAGTGCTGGATTTAATAAAGGTACTATAGGCCAAGGTCGCTGGAAACTTAATAGTAGATATTTAATTGGAGACTCAGAAGAATATACTCTCAGAGGTGTAACATTCAGAACAATGTTATATCTAGGTCTATAGCTCCCTCAAACTATTCTTTAAGTATAATGTCCGAAAAAAAAGTCACTCGTCTCTGGCCTATGGTGACATCTGCACTATTTGGCTTCGTTTTTGCAATATTAATTTTTATGCCAGAGGCTTATTCAAAAAATAAAAACATCTACAGAGTCCTAAAAGATAAGATAATGGTCATGCAACAAATCATTTCTTACGTTGATCATTTTTATTTTGATGATGTCGACATGGATAAAATTATGGATGGTGCATTCCATGGATTAATGGAAGAATTAGATCCTCATTCAACCTATATACCAGCGAAAGATCAAGAAAACATTGACGAATTATTTAGAGGGAATTTTCAAGGAATAGGAATTGAATTTGATATACTCCATGGCTATATAACAGTAATATCACCAGTCCCTGACAGCCCTTCTGATTATGCAGGTCTTCAATCTGGAGATAAAATTATTGCTATAAATGGGGATGATGCATACAAAATAACAAAAGATGAAGTTGTTAAAAAACTAAGAGGTAAGAAAGGCACTAAAGTAGACATAACTATTCAGCGCATAGGACTTGAGGAACCTTTTGATGTTACGATTATTAGAGATGACATCCCAATATACAGCGTAGGGGCTGCCACTATGCTCGATGAAGAAACTGGATACATATTATTGAGAAGGTTTTCAGCAACGACTATTGATGAAGTAAATAAAGCTATAGATAAATTGGATAAGCAAAATTTTAAAAAGCTAGTATTTGATCTTCGGGGTAATAGTGGTGGGTATCTGGAGCAAGCTGCAGCAGTTTCTAACTTGTTTATTTCCACAAGGGATACTTTAGTTTATACTAAAGGGAAAATATCAGATTCAAACCAAGCATTTATTTCAGACCCTCAGAAAGGACGAAATGATTTTTCTTTAATTGTCTTAATAAACAGAGGTTCCGCTAGTGCTAGTGAAATCGTTTCTGGAGCAGTCCAGGATCTTGATAGAGGACTAATAATTGGAGAAACTAGTTTTGGGAAAGGATTAGTTCAGAGACAGCTCCCTTTGGAAGGCGGTGCCGCAATAAGAATAACAATGGCAAGATATTTTACTCCTAGCGGGAGACTAATACAACGCCCTTATGAAGAGGGTCATGACTTAACATATTACAAAGAACTATATGCGAACGATAGAGAGTCTGTTTTAGATAGTTTAAAAAAACTAAGACCAAAATATCAGACTAGACAGGGACGAACTGTTTATGGTGGAGGTGGAATAACCCCCGATAAATATGTTCCTTACAAAAATAAATTAACAAAAACGACTCAAAAACTTTTAAGAAACCCAGAAAGACCTATTTTTAATTTTTCTTCAACATATGCTAACCAGAACGATTTAGGTTACAAGGATTTTAAAAACTTTAAAAAAACCTGGAACGTAAACCAATCTATATATTCACAATTTTTGGATTATTTAGAAAATGATTCGATTTCATTTAATTCTGATTCTCTTCTAGTTGATCAATCTTTTATACATAATAGAATTAAAAGTGAAATTGCTGGTACCATCTGGGGAAAAGATGAGTCAGCGAGCATCAGGCTTTTTCTAGATAACCAAGTTTCGGAAGCGTTAAAATATTTTAACGAAGCTGATGCTTTCTTGGGTTACCGTAATTAAATTATAAGCTGTTTATAAATTAAATTGCTTATATAGATTTTTAAAAAATAAATTGTTTCATAATTAATGGAGGTATTACATGGTTGATTTTTTTGTACAAGGTGGTGGTTTTATGTGGCCAATTCTCATCGCACTACTCTTTGGACTTGCTGTAGTTGGCGAGAGAGCATATTCACTAATTAACTCAAGTTCTGATACTGATAAGTTTTTTGAAGATGTAAAAACGACATACGATGATTCTGGTAAGGAAAAAGCAATAGAGTTTTGTGAAAGCGCACCAGGTCCTGTTGCATCTATATTTTACGCGGGCCTATCTAAAATGGGTAAACAAAAAGAAGAAATCGAAAAAGCTGTCCAAAATGCTGGTGGGCTTGAAATGGCATTTCTTGAGAAAAACATGATCTGGATTAATTCTGTTATAACCATTGCTCCAATGCTTGGATTTACCGGAACAGTTGTTGGAATGATTAAAGCATTTGAAGATATTAAAATGGCGAATGATATCTCTCCAGCAGTAGTTGCAGGAGGTATATCCCAAGCGCTTTTGACTACTGCCTTTGGATTAATTGTTGCGATGATAATGCAAGTTTCTCAAAACTTTTTTGTATCCATGATTGATAAGCTTATTTTAGATATGGAAGAACAGTCCATTAAGATTGTTGAGTACCTACAGAACACAAAATAATTCTTATTAAATGATTAGAAATCGTCGATTTAAGGGTGGGGAAATCCCAACGGGTTCTATGGCAGACATTGCCTTTTTGTTACTCGTTTTTTTCCTAGTTACAACTACAATAGACACTGATAAAGGTCTTGGAATAGTCCTACCTCCAGCAGGCGATGTAGAAATCGAAATTCAAAAAAAGAATATAATAAACTGCCTAATTAACTCTCAGGGTAAAGTTCTCCTTGATGAAGAACCTACCAACGTTGAACAAATTGGAAGAATAGTTAAAAAAAGATTAGCAAAAAATCCGCTATTAATTGTTTCGGTTAAAGCACATCCAAAAACAGACTACAGCGATTATATACGCGTTCTTGACCAACTAAAAATTGCTAATGCAAAAAAGATATCTATAGCTAACTCGAACTAATGAACTTTTCAAGAAAAACAAAAATCTCAAGTGAGATACCAACTTCTTCAATGCCTGATATTATTTTCATGCTTCTAATATTTTTTATGGTAACAACCGTTTTGCGTGAGTACTCTGGTTTACCCGTAAATATTCCAAAAGCAGAAAAAATCGAAAAATTAAAAGGGAAACGACATACTGCTCATATTTGGATATCTAAAGAAGGATTAGTTTCAATAAACGATAGGTTGTTTGCCGTTCAAGATGTAGCAAAAATAATGTATGAAAAAAGGGTCTCCGACCCACAGCTAATTGTATCGTTAAAAGCTGATGAAGAGGCAAAAATGGAACTTATATCATCTATTCATGAAGAATTACGCGAAGCTGATGCTCTAAAACTTAACTACTCTACAAAAACACTCGTTCGTTAATGAAGCTGAATACAAACCCACTTAAAGGCAAATACCCTATCGTAGTAAGAGTCGCTGGTCTTTGTGGAATATTTAGTCTAGTTTTTATGTTTTTAATATTTCCTAGGTTTGTTTCTAAATCGGAGTTTGGAAACGTAGAACAAATTTCCATTGAAAATATAGACATCCCACAGACACAACAAATCGATAATACTCCGCCTCCAGCTAGACCATCAATCCCTGTTCCTACAGACGATGAAGATATTGCAGATGATGTGACATTGGATGATTTAGATTTTGATGATTTTGAAGCTTGGGATGCTCCTCCAGCTCCTAGCGGACCTAAAGTAAAGTTTATTCCTTATGATGATCCGCCAAAGCCTATAAGTGCAATAAGACCAATATACCCTGAGATAGCACAAGAAGCAGGTATTGAAGGCGTTGTTGTTGTGCAGGCTTTTATAGATGATAGAGGACGAGTAAAAGAGACAATAATTTTAAAAGGAATACCGAACACAGGACTAGATGAAGCCGCAATGGACGCAATAAGAAAGACAAGATTTAGACCCGCAAAGCAAAGAGAAAGAGCAGTCGGTGTTTGGATATCAATCCCAGTAAACTTCAGATTAAAATAAAATTTATTAGCTAGCCCTTGATGTTAGCTCTGTGATATTCCCAGTTCATTTTTCTAATATATTCTTGTGAGATTTCTTTTGGGCACTCTGCTTCACATGCCCCAGTATTAGTACAGTGACCAAATCCTTCTACTTCCATTTGATCTACCATAGCGACAACCCTCTTATCTCTTTCAGGTTGCCCTTGAGGTAAAGATGCTAATTGTGAAATTTTAGCAGAAACAAATAAACTTGCCGATGCGTTTTTACAAGCGGCTACACATGCACCACAACCTATACAAGCAGCTGCATCAAAAGCATACAAGGCATCTTCTTGAGATATAGGTATCGCATTTCCATCTGGTGCGCTACCAGTATTTACAGAAATATAACCACCTGATTGTATAATTCTATCAAAAGGCGTCCTATCGACAACTAAATCTTTAATTACTGGGAATGATTTTGCGCGCCAAGGCTCTATCGTTATGTTATCGCCATCATTAAAATGATACATGTGCAATTGACATGTTGTTGTTCCTTTAAGCGGCCCATGAGGTTTGCCGTTAATGACCATAGAACAACTACCACAGATTCCCTCTCTACAGTCATGCTCAAAAGCAATGGGTTCTTCTCGAGAAGAAATCAATCGTTCATTCAAAACATCTAACATCTCTAAAAATGACATGTGCTCATTTAAATCATCAATATCATAATCGACAAATTTTCCTTGAGTTTTATTATTTTTTTGACGCCAGACTTTTAATTTAATTGAAAAATTTTCCACTTACTTATAACTCCTCTGGGTTGGGGTTACCTCTTTATAATCTAAATCTTCTTTGTGCAATTTAGGCTCTTTATCTTTTCCTTTGAATTCCCAGGCAGAAACGTATGTATAATTTTCATCATCTCTAAAAGCTTCTCCTTCCTCAGTTTGATATTCTTCGCGAAAGTGACCACCACATGATTCATTTCTATCAAGAGCATCATATATCATGAGTTCACCTAATTCAATGAAATCTGCTACTCTACCAGCTTTTTCAAGTTCAGTGTTAAGCTCGTTATCAGAACCAGGAACAAATACATCACTCCAAAAACTATTTTTTAAATCTTTAATCTGGACTAATGCCTTTTTTAAATCTTTTTCATTTCTGGACATTCCACAATTGTCCCACATAATCTTACCTAATTCTCTGTGCAAACTTTCTACACTTTTTGTCCCCTTAATTTCTAGTAGTGTTTCGTTTCTTTTTCTAGCTTTTTTTTCAGCTTTAACAAAATGTTCATCTTCAGTGGAAATTCTCTCTGTTCTTATGTCTTTAGATAGAAACTCTCCAATTGTATAAGGTAAAACAAAATAACCATCTGCCAGGCCTTGCATCAAAGCTGACGCACCCAATCTGTTTGCACCATGATCAGAAAAATTAGATTCTCCTATTGAGTATAAACCCGGAACTGATGTCATTAAGTTATAATCAACCCATAGACCCCCCATAGTATAGTGTACAGCAGGATATATTCTCATTGGAGTATGATAAGGATCATCTCCTGTAATTTTATTATACATTTGAAAGAGATTTCCATAACGAGACCTAACAGTATCTTCACCCAGGCTACTAATTGCATCTTTAAAGTCTAAATAAACAGCCATTTTGGTCGAACCAACACCATAACCCTCATCACATCTTTCTTTAGCTGCTCTTGAGGCAATATCTCGTGGAACAAGGTTTCCAAAGGCTGGGTATCTTCGCTCAAGATAATAGTCTCTTTCATCTTCTGGTATATCTTTTGGATCTCTAGTATCACCTTTTTTAATAGGTACCCAAATTCTTCCATCATTTCTAAGTGATTCTGACATTAACGTTAACTTAGACTGATAATCACCAGACACCGGGATGCAAGTAGGATGAATTTGAGTAAAACAAGGATTGCCAAACATTGCACCTTTTTTGTATGCTTTCCAAGCAGCTGTAACGTTACTTCCCATCGCATTAGTTGAAAGGTAAAATACGTTACCATATCCACCAGTAGCTAAAACAACTGCATGCCCAAAATGCCTTTCATACTGACCAGTAAGTAAATTTCTAGCAATAATTCCCCTCGCTACACCATCAATCATAACAACATCAAGCATCTCATGTCTATTATACATTTGAACAGAGCCTTTGCTTATTTGTCTACTAAGAGCACTATAAGCACCCAATAAAAGCTGTTGACCAGTCTGACCTCTCGCATAAAACGTTCTAGAGACTTGAACCCCGCCGAATGAGCGATTGTCGAGCGTACCTCCATACTCTCTGGCAAATGGCACTCCTTGAGCTACACACTGATCTATAATGTTTGTACTAACTTCAGCTAGTCTATGTACATTTGCTTCACGAGACCTATAATCACCGCCCTTGATAGTGTCATAAAACAACCTGTAGACGCTATCTCCATCATTTTGATAATTTTTTGCAGCATTAATTCCACCTTGAGCTGCAATTGAGTGAGCTCTCCTAGGACTGTCTTGAAAACAAAAAGCTTTAACATTGTATCCCATTTCAGCTAAAGAAGACGCAGCAGAAGCCCCTGCTAAGCCTGTACCAATAATAATAATATCTAAATTTTGCTTATTTGCTGGACTAACAAGTGGTACTTTCGACTTAAAGTCTGACCATTTACTGGATAAATCTCCTGGAGGTATTCTGCTATCTAACATATAATGTGATTGGTATACTTGCAAAAATTAATGGTATTATAATTGCTACTCCTTTTCCTATGTATGTAATTGACTTTTTGTATTTTGAAGTATTCAAGCCAAGAGTTTGAAATGCAGATCCAACTCCATGCGATAAATGAAAAGCGAGCATCAACATTGATAAAATGTAAAATGCTGTGTAATAAACATTTTGAAACGCAGCAACAGTTACAGTGTGCAAATCTTTATTACCCCATTTATCGAATCCAATATTACCAAAATGCATCTCATACCAAAAACTCCTAAGATGAATAATAAGAAATATTAATATCATAGTGCCTAAAAAAGCCATATTTCTTGAAGCCCAAGTACTATTACTATTACCTGAACTCACATGATATTTAATTGGTCTTGCAAGCTTTGACTTAAAAACTAAATATATGGTTACTATCGAATGCAAAATAATCGTTGTATATGTAATATATGAAAGAGCAATCACTGCAGGGTTTGTCGTCATGAATAAGGCATAAGCGTTGAACTGTTTTTGACCCAATTCCCCAGGAATAAATAATTGCAGATTCCCAGCTAAGTGCCCGATTAAGAACACGACAAGGAACCCTCCAGACAAACCGGCTAATGCTTTTTGAAAAATTTTTGAGCTAAAATATAATTTCATAATTTTTGATTACTAATAATGATACAACAAGCATTCATAATGAGTCAAAAATTAAACTCATTTACTTTTTATTTCATCAAGTATAAATTATTTTATCTAAAAATAAATTTGTTTAAAGATTGACCAGATAGTGTAAAGCTATCTTGTATTTGCTTACTTATCGGTCCCTTAGATTTAATAACCTCAAAAAAATCGTAAAAATATTTTTCTTCTCCAAGATTGCGACTTTTGAGACCTTTTAAGGATAGTTGACCGACAAAATCTATCCACTGTAAAAATGTTTTTTTATTTGGCCCCATTAAGGTCCCATCTAAAGAGGAACCTAATTCATTCCAAGAAGACCTATCTCTATATGACCAGTTTTCAAATGTAAGAAGTAATTCTTTTCTGATTTTTTTATTAGTTATTAAACCAGTAATGAATGCAACCGGAGCCATAATGTGCTCAAAAGGCAAACAATCTATATCTCGAACTTCAATTAAATTTTTTAAACGAACATTTGTAAATATTTGATGCAAGGCGGCTTGTATGTCCTCAGGCCTTAATGAACCCTTGTCAAATCTAGACTTCAAATCATCTCCAAGCACAGACTTAGAGCTCTGAATATTAAGATCATCATCTAGTTTAAAAATAGAAGGCACTTTTGAAGCAAATTCTAAATAGAGCTCTAACAAATCTTTCCGTTTAAAAATTCCATGATCGACTAAAGACCTACATCTGTCACTATCAGTATTTTCCCAGATATGATTTCTTAAATTTAAATTTCCGTTTGGTTTTTTTTCTATGAAAGGACTATTTGAAAATAAGTAAGATGTGATAGGGTGTATACAATCTAATATAAAAGTTAACTCTTCTATATCAGGCTCATCTATGATATCGTAATTGATTTGGATACTACAAGTGTTCCGCATCATCCATTTACCTAAAGAACCTTTTTTCTCCATATTGTCGTTCATAAGTAAATATTTTTTTTGATCTATTAAATCAATTTCACTAGGATTGTTAAAAGGATCGACTCCTATATATAAAGATTTAAATCCTTCTCTTTTTAGTATTTTATCTAAGGAGTTTTTATATTCATGCAAATCTCTCTCTATATCTTTTAATTTATATGAAGGCGGACTGGACCATTCAATTTGCCCTCCAGGCTCTAAAGAGTAGTTTCCATTAGATGAGGATTCAAGCTCTTTTAAAAGATCGGAAGCAGAGAAAGAACTACCATTATTAACAGGTATCCTGTTATTATTCTTGTCGAAAATAAAGCATTCAACCTCTATACCCAATTTTCTTTCTTCGCTAGAAATACTTTTTGATAAAATATATGATTTTAATTGTTCTTTAACTGACAAAAGGAGTATCTAAAACTGAAGTAAGGCTAATTGATAAAGAGATTAAAAGATGTGATATCTTTTATGCTACTCCCCAAGCAATTAATGAGAAGAAAGATAATAAAATAGGAAAGCCAACCATCCAGCCACCATTTTTTTTCTTTACCGGAAGCGATGGCCCAACATAATCAAACCTCATCTCAGACCTGGCAATCTTACCACCCTCAACATATATAGTCTCTGTTCCAAAAATTTGATTTTTCAACATTGGGTCATTTGATACATAGTCAACAGTGCCAGTATTTAAATACATTAAATATTGAGGAGAAAACCCACTAACTTGGTGCCAACCCGGCTCAACACGAATAGGCGTTCTCAAAGGGGTATGCCCGACATATCTACCATCAATGTAAATCGGAACTCCTTCTAAATTTGCATCAACCCTGATTGCAGACTGACCAAGTAATAACTCATTGTTAGTTCTGTTCTTTTTAATAGAACCAAATCTACTTTTTGTAATTGACACAAAAGGTAATTTCTGCCACCAAGAAGTTTTCGGAACTTTTACAATTCTGCCATCTAAATCATCATTTATTATTGAATGATCTGCTAGCTCTTCAATTAATTGACCTTTAGAAGATTCTAGATTATCAAATAACTTTGCTTTTTCATCATCTTCCCTAGCAGCCGTCATTTTATCCCAGAAAGAAAGACTGCTTTCTGTTGGAGAATCATCGATAGAAATTTCTGTTAAATCAGACCATTCTGCAAACTCCTCACCGGAGTTTTCTTCGATAAAATATTCATCAATTTCTTGATACGCTTTTTCATCGGATTTAACAGGTTTTGAATCAAAACTATCAAAATCCTTTGAAGCTGAAGCATAGTTGGAAAAAATATCATTTATATTTTCTGACTTATTTTTTTCAATTACGTTTGAAGCTACACTTACAGAACCTTCGCCAGGGTGGTTTGTGTGATAAAGCTTTCCTTTGAATCTAAAGATGGCATTAGAACCTAGTTCCTCTCTAGCTTTATTAAATGCCGCTTGAAAGCTCGTGTTATATGTAGGGAAACCTTTCTGAGCAATAACAGAAAAGACAGATTTTCCTTTTTTATCTAAATGCTCTTTTAAATTTGCTTGAAGATTATTTTTCATCTCTGTATGAATGAAAACAACAGCTGACGAATTTCCTTCACTATTAATAATGTCATACCAATGAATTTTTTTTGTAAGAAGAATTGCTATTTGAACAGACTCATCAAAACTGTCTATGACTAGTTCTTTAATTAAGTTGTTTGGATCAGCTTTTGGATTAATCTCATTTACGTGCTTCACACCCAATAGAGTGATATAAAGCCAATTTCTATCTGATTTCCAGCCTATTATATTATCATCAGGTATTGGCTCAGAATAATCAATACTAATCATAAGACCATTGCTCTTAGGATCATACTTAATATCTTTAAGTTCTGACGCCAGGGCCCCTGATACAATTAGGGACACACCTATAATGATATGTTTTATATTTTTTAACATATTGGACTCCGCTATGATTTAATATTAAAACATTCTTTAATCTAATGTCAACAATAAATTAATATTCTTTAAATACCTACCATAAAGGGACTTATAGAAAATTAAGCTATTTAATCAATTACTTTAAGTATGAAAATTTTGTGATTTTATTAAATTTTTAATAGTAATCTTAAAGAGTTTTAAAAAGCTTTTTAGATTGAGTGACCCTATTCATTTAATAAGTGAATAATTAAAAATTAATTTTTAAACGTACTACATATGCAAAAAATTATGAACAAAGATGTAAATAAACTTTTACTATTGTTGTTAATGCCAGGCCTTATTGTATTTGGTAAAACGAATGCAAAAATAATTAAAAGCTACAGCATCTCACAGAATTTTGGCACAGAAACTAGAGAGCTTTCTCAATCCACAGTTGTTAGATATAATTCAAAACGCCAAACGTTAGATAGCACTATATATTTACATAACATTCCGTTATCAAAAAAATATGACTACATCAACTATAAGAATAGAAAATCACTTCAAAAACTAGAAGGCATTGAACGTTTAATGCATTTTAAATATGATTACAATATGGGTGGGAAACTCGTAGCTAAACACCTATACAGTTCCAATGACGACTCTTTGAAGTGGCGAGAATTTTATAAATATTACAGCAACGGTAATTTATGGAAAATAATAAGATTTGATCCGTCAAAAGTAAATATGTCTAACAAATTAGATGGTTTAAATACAGATAATGAAAATATGCCTTGGGGCGAAAGTTTTGATTACAATGATGATGGCAAGATTAAAGAACATAAAGAATTTTATGCTGGTTTTATAATCGAGCACACCATCTATGATAAGGACAGTAGTGGAAATATATTTGTAAAAGAAGAAAATTTTGATCCCTCAATAATGAAAAAAATTACGTACTCCTATAATGATGATGGTAATGTCGACCAAATAATAAGCTCAAGAAGGGGTTATGCAATTGGTTCTGAACAATTTGAATATGATGAATCTGGAAGAGTTGGCAGCATAATACATTATAATATGGATGGAAACCTTGAAAAAACTATTACTAATTTGTATGATGAAAAACTAGGAAGAGAAACAAAGATAATTACGGATGCTTCTAAAAAGCTTATACGTAGAATTGAATACAGAAATAATAGCCTCAATAAAAAAATCATCCAGGCTACCTTTGATGATAAAAGTAGATTAATTCAAAAAAAGACAATGGGTTATGATAAAAATGGAAACATAGCAAGAGTACATGACTATGATATGCTTAAACCATCTGAACAAGGCGAACCAATACTAATTAATATTATTACTTATGAATATGATTAAATTAAACTTTATAATTTTGGTGAAATTTAATTTCAGGAGGCACAATGAGATTCATTGATGTTAAAAGTACTATAATTGGAGTTTTAATCACTCTACTTTTTCTATCCATCTTTGGATTTAGACCTGAGACCGATGAACTTGGACACCTTGTAGTTAAAAGCATTACGGTTGAAGATGATCGCGGTGTAGTCATGGGCTATATGGGAAATGGCTATATGCAAACTTATAACACTTTTGGTGAGCCTACATTATTTGTGGGTACTGGAAAAGATGGTGGAGGATACCTTAGAGCATACAATGGAGAAGGTGATGAATCCGCTTATGTCGGAACTGGAAGAATGGGCGGTGGATACATAAGAACTTATAATAATTCAGGTCGAGAAACTTCTTACCTAGGTACTGGATCTGATAATTCTGGCCAATTGCGTATCTACGACAAACTAGGAGAAACAAGATCCTACATTGGTGATGGATATCTTCAAGCTTATAATCAATTTGGAGAGAGAACTATATTTCTCGGTACCGGTACAAATGGAGGTGGATACCTAAGAACATATAATTTTAGTGGACAAGAAAGTATTTATGTTGGAACGGGAGCAGATAGCTCTGGTCAAATTAGAATTTATGATAATTCTGGGGAAACTGGATCTTTTCTAGGTAGTGGTTATTTTAGAACATATAATAGGTTTGGTAAGCTAACTACGTTCATTGGTAATGCTTCTGATGGCGGTGGGTACCTAAGAACAAACAATAAATTTGAAACGGAAACCGTTTTTCTAGGAACTAATAACGCAAACGAAGGCCTTATAAACCTAAACGACAAATTCGGGCAAAGCTTCTGGATTAGGTTAAATAAGAAAAATTAATTTTTCATTCATTTTTTGACTTTGTGGTATTGTTGTTTTAAATTTATAATACAAAAGGAATCCGAGGGGAGGTAGAAATATATTTGCTTTCCTTCCATTTGTATAAAATATGTATATAAAAACTATGAAACAGTTACTTACTGCGGTTTTACTGCTATCTGCAATGTGGGCACAGAACAATGGTTTAGTTGTTACTAAATATCCTGATGGTGGACTGAAGGAAGAAGGTAATTATGCCAACGGTGTTCGAAATGGTGCTTGGGCAGAATATTGGCAAGAAGTATGGTGGTATGATTACGGTGAAGATGGTGAAGCCAATACTAAAGATACACTAGAAAATAATGGACGGTGGGACTCAATCGAAGTAGTTATCCCAGAATTTAAACCAAAATTAAAACTCCAAGGCAACTACTTAAATGGCAACCGAGATGGAACATGGACAGAATTTTTTAAGGATGGAAAAAGAAAAACTGAACTAAATTATTCTAACGGTAAGTTTAGTGGCCTGCAATCTTACTGGAACTCTAATGGTAACAAAATAGAAGAAAAAAACTACATTAATGGAAAGCAGCAAGGGTTGTGGACACTCTATTACAAAGAAACCGGAATTAAAAAAGAAGAAACCTTTTACATCGATGGTGTACAAGAAGGTTTGTGGACAGAATGGTTTGAAGATGGCCAAAAAAGAAGAGAAAGAAACTTTAAAAACGGTGAAAGAGATAGCACCTGGAACACTTGGTATGAAAATGGTAATAAAAGATTTCTTGCTACTTATAGTGATGGAAAACTCAACGGTAAATACATTCGTTGGTACCAAGGTGGAATAATCAAAGAACAAGATGGAGATTACATTGATAACAAAAAACACAATAAATGGGTTTTTTGGGGTAAAAACGGACAGAAAAGTGAAGAAATAAATTATAATACTGGTATTAAAAATGGGCCGCATATTAAATGGTTTGGCGATTCAAGTGATCAGCACAAAAAGTTTCATAAAAATTTTAAAAATGGTGATAGAGATGGTGCTTGGCATTATTGGTATACAACCGGGGTAGACTCCCTCAAGTCTAGCTATCTTGAAGGTCAAAAAGATGGCCCCTGGGTTTGGTGGAGAAGCAATGGGCTCAAAGACAAAGAAGGCTTCTACAAAGAAGAAAAAAAACATGGTGTATGGACCGTTTGGAATGATTCTTCTGGAGCTGCATATCATAAACTCCATGAAGAAACTTTTGTAAATGATATAATCGACGGTAATGTGACCAAATGGTATAAAGAAGGTGACATTGATAGACAAGGCATCATGAGAGGTAAAGAAAGAGAAGGCGAATGGACTTATTGGGAAAAAGGTGGAAAAAGGTGGCTAAAATTTGATTACGGTGATGGTTTAGAGAGAGTCACTTTAGGTGAAATTGAAGAACGTGATGGTATTACTTACAAGATTGGTAAATATGAGCCTTATACTGGAATCGTTGAAGAAATTGGTGGTAAAAGAGGATACAAACTTCTTGGAAGATTTTTAGATGGTGCGAGAGATGGTAAATGGGTTCAGTGGTATGATAACGGACAAGTTGAAGTCCAAGGTGAATATTATAGAGGTAAAAAACACGGGGAATGGTCTCTTTCGTATAATAATGGTAAATCAAAGGAACAAGGAACTTTTAGTTTCGGGAAAGTTGATAGCTTATATAAATATTGGTTTGATAATGGGCATCTAAAAGAAGAACAACGGTATAAAAAAGGGCTCCCGCATGGTAGATGGACAAAATGGTATAAAGAAGACCCCACTCTTAAATATGTAGAAAATGGAAACTGGGAATACAAAGATGGTGTCTATAAAGATGAAAGTAATGAATTGTGGAGCTGGTGGTGGTATTTAAACGACAATAAAGAAGAAGAGGGATACTACATAGACGGCTTAAAGGAGGGCGCTTGGTTTTCGTGGTTTCCAACAGGAATAAAAAGCAGTGAGGGAACATTTTCAAAAAATGAAAGATCTGGACTTTGGCTTTACTACAATAAAGATGGAGCTGTAACTCAAGAGCTTACTTATTCAAATGATCTCCTAAATGGAAGAGAAACTAAATGGGTTATCTCTTCGTCAGATAGTCTAGGAAAACAATACGAAAAATTTTGGAAAAACGGAGAGCTTAACGGACCTGCAACATCTTGGATTGATGGTTTCAGGTCAAAAATGATTACTTATAAAGGAGAATCTGAAACAGGAAAAGAGATAGCAAATGGCCCATGGGTAACTTGGTATTTAAATAGTGACCAAATTATGGAACAAGGGTTCCACAAAAAGAATATTAAAGATGGGTTAACTACATATTTTTATAAAAACGGTAGTAAGAAGAAAGAAGGAAACTTATCTGCCAATATTGAAAAAAATCTTTCTAAACCCGAAGGTGTTTGGACTTACTGGAATAAAGATGGGCAAGTTGATTTTACTTTTGACTACGGAAAAAACCTTGACCATGTAAAATTTAAAGATTTATCTAAAATTGACGAAACTGAACTACTCTATAAAATTAATGATAATACCAAACCGTTTACCGGTGTAATCGCAGATGAAAACAAAGAAGAAGAGTATTTATTTTTAGGTAGATTACTGAATGGTAAAAAAGACGGACCTTGGATTAGGTGGTACGAGAGCAAAAAAGTCCCTGAAGTTGTTTTAATGCCTGTTCCAGAGCCTCAACCCAGAGGAACATGGAGCGGTGGAAAAGAAACTTTAGGAGCATATAAAGATGGCAAAAAACACGGCTTATGGACAACATACTACTCTAACCAACAAATAAAAGATATTGGTACCTATGAAAATGGTATTTACAATGGTAAATGGACATTTTATTATAAAAATGGAGAAAAAGAAAAAGAAGGTACCTTAAAAAATGGTAATGCGCATAGTAAGTGGGTGTTTTACAATGAGAGCGGTAAAAAAACTCAGGAAGGACTTTTTAACGAAGGTCTCAAAAACGGGAAATGGATAGCATATTTTGAGGATGGAAAACTTACAGAGGGTGAATATCTAAATGGGAAAAAAGACGGTACCTGGACGAGTTGGCGAGATTATGATAAGACACGCAAAGAAATGCAAGGTGCATATAAAAGTGGAAAAATGGTTGATAAATGGTATTTTTATAACAATAAAGGGAATTTAAAAGAAATAAGATACTTCTCCCCTGTTTTTTAATTACTTTTATTAATATTATCTTACTAACAATTAGTCGCAATCTTGTGAGATATAATCATTTAAAAAATATAAACTATAAAATATTATCCCAATATCTTATAGTTATTCTCTTCATCTTAATCACCTTAACATCCCATTCTGCATGCGGTAATCAAAATGAAATACTGTCACAAGAAACAGTTGAAATAACATTTGTAACTAAGCAAGATGCAAGTCTGTATGGAGATGTCCTCAGTAAAGAAATAATTGATGAAATTCCTGCTTTCATCAAAGTAAATGCACTTGAAAAAATAGTAGTAAGCGCTACGGACAATGAAAAAGTGTACTACAAAACTATTTTCAATAATAAAGAAGGTTGGTTAGAAGCCATATATTTAGCTGATATAAAAAAAGATAACAATGAAAAAAACATTAATATTAAAAAGCTAAAAGAAGCACCTCCAACAAAATTAAACCAACCTCCAGAAGAAAAACAAAATCTGTCAAAAACCATAAATAGTGAAAACTACTATGTGCAAATAGCATCTTTCCGAAATGAGAATAACGCAAAAAATTTATTTAAAGACCTAACTTTAAATAATATTTCATTATCTTTAGAAAAAATTAAATCTTCTGAAGGAAGCGATTTCTACAAGTTAATTTCAAGTGGTTATATCAATAAAGCCGAAGCTATAAACATCATAAAAACGATTAAAAAAAAGAAGCCAGGTTTAAAACCTATTATTAAATTGGCTAATCAAGTCAAAACATCGCCTCCGCACAAAATATTAAAAAAAGACAAAAAAGGAAAAACCGAGTATTACACAATTCAACTAAACTCTTTTGAGAATAAAAAAGCAGCAGAAAATCTAGCAAAAAAAATGACAAATTTGGGTTATCCCTCAAAAGTAACAGAAGCTTGGGTAAAAGAGAGAACTTGGTTCAGAGTCCAGCATGGTGAGTACAAAATGATTTCTGTAGCAAAGCAAGTTTCCATAAAACTAAAAAAAGAATTTAAGTTTAAACCATGGATTTCAAATATCTATAAATAATTCAAGTAACATTAATAGACAAAATAAAAGAAAGATTAAATAAATGAAGTATGTATATAATTTTGGTGATGGTAAGGCAGATGGTAAAGCTGATATGAAAAATTTACTTGGAGGGAAAGGCGCAAATCTAGCAGAAATGAATTTGCTAGACATTCCTGTCCCCCCGGGATTTACTCTTACCACGGAAGTCTGTACAGAGTATTACAAAAATAATAGGTCGTTCCCTGAAAGCCTAACTAGTGAAGTAAAAAAATCATTATCTGAAGTTGAATCCATAATGGGCACAAAATTTGGCGATGCAGACAACCCATTACTTTTGTCAGTAAGATCTGGAGCAAGACAATCTATGCCAGGTATGATGGAAACAGTGCTAAATATTGGATTAACAAGTGAGACAATACCCGGGCTTATTGAAAAAACTAATAACCCTAGATTTGTTTATGATGCATATAGAAGACTTATAACAATGTATTCTGATGTAGTAATGGAAAAAGCTGCAGGTATCGAACCAGATGGAGATAAAGGAATTAGACATAAACTTGAACATCATCTATCTACTTACAAGTCTAACAACAATTTAGAAAATGATACCGACTTATCTGAAAATGATTGGAAAAAGGTTATAGAAATATTTAAAAATGAGATAAAGACATCCCTCGGGTCAGAATTCCCAGATAATGCTGAAGATCAATTATGGGGCGGAATAGAAGCCGTTTTTAAAAGTTGGAATGGTTCTAGAGCAATTAGTTATAGAAAAATTGAAAATATACCAGAAAAATGGGGAACAGCTGTAAATGTTCAAACTATGGTTTTTGGAAATACTGGGGAAGATTCAGCAACTGGCGTTGCTTTTACAAGAAACCCTGCTACAGGCAAAAATGAATTCTTTGGCGAGTGGCTTACTAATGCGCAAGGTGAAGATGTCGTTGCTGGACTCAGAACTCCTAACCCATTGAATGAAGACACAAAAACAGAAGAAACAAATCACCTACCTTCATTAGAAGATTTAATGCCAAAAATATATGAAGAGCTTTTTAATATAAAAAACAGACTTGAACAACATTACTCTGACATGCAAGATATCGAGTTTACAATAGAAGAGGGGAAATTATGGATGCTACAAACCAGAGTAGGAAAACGTAATGGCGTAGCTGCAATAAAAATAGCTGTTGAAATGTATAAAGAAAAGATGATTGATAAAAAAGTTGCTCTAATGAGAGTCAACCCAAATCAACTTGATGAATTACTGCACCCAACTTTAGATAAGGCTAGTGAAGATAAAGCTATAAAATTGACAAAAGGTCTTCCAGCTGGACCAGGTGGAGCAAAAGGAAGAGTGGTGTTTACAGCTGATGATGCAGAGGCATGGAATGCTAAGGGCGAAAAAGTAATTCTTGTTAGAGAAGAAACCTCGCCAGAAGATGTTCATGGAATGCATGCTGCTGAAGCAATTTTAACTGCTAGAGGAGGTATGACTTCTCATGCTGCATTGGTTGCAAGAGGGTGGGGAAAATGCTGTATTGTAGGATGTAACGAAATCAATATATCTTTAGAAAAAAAGACTCTAACAATTGGCAGTAAAGTAATAAATGAAGGTGACTGGATAACAATGAACGGTACCTTAGGTGTAGTTTATCTTGGCCAATTAGATCTTATACCAGCAGATCCGGATAAAAATAATGAATATAAAGAATTAATGATTTGGGCAGATGAATATAGAAAGTTAAAGATAAGAACAAATGCTGAAAGTCCTGAAGATGCTCAACAAGCAATAAAATTTGGTGCTGAAGGAATTGGTCTTTGTAGAACTGAGCATATGTTTTTTGATGAAAAAAGAATTCTTGCTATGAGAAAAATGATACTGTCAGAAAACGATGATAACAGAAGAAAAGCTGTAATGGGATTATTACCATTTCAAAAAGAAGATTTTAAAGAAATTTTAAAAGCGATGGAAGGAAAGCCAGTAACAATTAGACTATTAGACCCTCCTCTTCATGAATTTATTACTTTAGATGATAAGCAGATAACTGAATTAGCAAATAATATAGGAATTGACAAGTCAGTTATAAGCCAACGTATAGCAAGTCTTCATGAATTAAACCCAATGCTTGGTCACCGTGGATGCCGATTGGGAATTGCTTATCCTGCTATAACTGAAATGCAAGCACGCGCTATCTTGGAAGCAACTGCAGAACTATTAAACGAAGGTCTAAATGTTTTACCAGAAATAATGATACCTTTAATAGGAACTGTTACAGAATATGTAGACCAAGAAAAAATAATTCGTACTGTAGCTTCAGAAGTTGAAAATAAATTTAATTTAAAACTGAACTATTTAGTTGGTACAATGATTGAACTGCCAAGAGCATGCTTGACTGCAGATGAAATTGCGGAGCATGCAGAGTTTTTCAGTTTTGGAACCAATGATCTAACTCAGACCACATATGGTTTTAGCAGAGATGATATAGGCTCTTTTTTACCTGAATACTTAGATCGGAAGATCTTACCAGGAGATCCATTTCAAAGTTTAGATGTTAAAGGTGTAGGTAAATTGGTAACAATGGCAGTTCAGTATGGAAGAGAAGTTAATCCATCTTTAAAAATTGGTATCTGCGGTGAACATGGTGGTGACCCAGATTCTGTTCATTTTTGCAGAAATAATGGATTAGATTATGTTAGCTGCTCTCCATACCGTGTTCCTATTGCAAGACTTTCAGCCGCACAAGCTGAATTAGTTTAATTATATTAATTAAAAAAGCCCCGATACCGGGGCTTTTTTAAAACAATTAATTGTAGAACAATAATGCTACTCTACCATCTCTCCGCCGCCCATCATATCAGCTAAATTAAAAGCTCCTTCTTTTTCCATTTCTTTCGCTGCAGAAACAATAATTTTTCTAGCATCATCAACTTCTCTTTTTGGTTTAGGCCCCTCTACTGGTTCAAACATGGCTTGTTTCTTTTGAGGCAAATTACCCACTACCCTATCTACGACCTCTTGATCTATGCCTTTCATAGCCATAGACAAAGAATCAAGCTCAACACTATTACAAAGATCTCTTAAAATTCCATCTGGGAAATTATCTAAAATATCTTCAAACGTTAGAACAAGCATTTTTACAGCTTTATAAAGCTCTGAATTTTCATTCTGAAGAGTTTGCATATATCTTTCACCTTCGTCTGCATCCATTTCTCCTATTAAGTCAGCAATTTCTTTCGCTCCCCCTCTAGAAAACTCTACTGGTTTTGGTAGATAAGATGCTTTTTCTTTAAGCTTCCCAGCTACTTCTACAATAGCTTCTAATGGAATTTCTTGTAAACTACCAAGTTCAATAAGGACTTTACCTTTTTGTTCAGGCTTCATTCGCTCTAAAATAGTCATTCTTTTACCTGCGTCTAATTGAGCTAATGCAATTCCTACAACTGGGACATCTTCATTTGCTAATAATGCAATAAGTTGCTCATCTGTCATTTCAGTTAAAAACTCAAAAGGCTTAATAGGTCCTTCGTCTTCATTATTATCACTTTCATCAGAGAATTGTTCGCTCAGAAACCCAAAATAAAATTCCTCCATAACTCGTCTTTTTAGAGTAAAGGAAACATTACCCATTTCGCGAATAGTTGCTCGTATTTTTCGAACTTCTGTACGAGACAAGCCTTTAATAAGAGACATAGCAAGACTCTCACCAAGCACTGAGAAAAGAATTGCGACTTTGTGAAGCCCTGATAGGCGATTATAATCTGTAATCATATCTTAACCTCTTATCCTTACTTTTCTTTTTCTTCAGAATCACTACCATCTGCTGGATCTTCAGCAGATTCTTGCTCAGGCTCTGCTGTAGGTGTAGGCTCTGGTTGTTCTAACCATTCCTTAACAATAGTTGTAGTTCTATCTGGCTGACCAACGCTCATGGATACAACTGATTTCCGGATATCATTTATTTCACTACGAACGACATCGGGATCATCGTCACTTGATGGTAAAGAACTTTCTTGCCCAGAAGTATTTTCAGCAGGTTGGCTTACTTCAGCTTGCTCAGGCTTTGGCTCAGGCTTTGGCTCAGGTACGACAACTGCTGGCTCTTCAATTTTTTTTGCTTCAATAGGTTTTTTTTCTTTTGAAGTTTCTCTTTTTCTTCTCCTTGGTTTACGAGGAGGTGGAGGCATCATCCAAGGAGGGACAGGAGCCTGCCTATTATTGTTTTTTAATAAAATAAAAATTAATGCAATTATTAATAAAAAGACAATAGCGCCTAGAGCAATTAAAATAATAAATGTATTCCCGCTCTCTTTTTCCATGTTTTCATGGAGCTGATCAAGTTCTTCTTGGACGCTATCAAGCTCACGAATCTTATCAGAAATTTCTTTTTCTCTTTCTTCTTTTTGCTTTTCTCTATCTTCCATCTCAGCCTGAATCTTACGCTTTGCTATAACTTCTTCATCTTTTGATTTGGTTTTTACTGCCACTTGAAGAGATTTTGCTAATTCATCTAACTCACTGCTTAGACTAACATACCTTAGAGAATCAATTCGTTCTTGCTTACTGATTGTTTTTAAACTATCTCTTCTTTCAGAAGACCTTAGCATTGACTTAAGCGCCATAATTTCGTCATTCAATTTTTTTAACTTCAGAGAGTCTCTCAACAGCATATCTTGTTTTTCTTGATTATAAGCTCTGTTTTTGGCCTGTTGCTCTAATTGCGATATCTGACCTTCGAAAAATCTTCTATCATCTTCTCGTCTAGCAGTTTCTTCATCCCTGTATTTAGTTAACTCATCTTTCCATGTAGCATCTTGCGTGTTTTCTTCGTATTCTCTTTTTTGTTCTAATAATTCAATTTTTTCAGCGATGTTTTTCAACATAATCTGCTCTGCGGAGCGCTGATCTCTTTTTTCTCTAAAACTTGCTGTCATAATAGTAAGCTTGTCACCACGATTTCTATCAAATTTTGCGGCAGCCATTGTCAATTGACGAATATTTTCAATTAATTCTGGTGCAGCACCTTCTTGTAAAATCAAGCTAATATACATTTTTTTAATTTCTGCTCTTGAAGGACGAGTTCTAGATAAAACCTTATCAACCCTAGGTTCGCTAGCGTCCCTGTCAACACTTGAAACCTGAATAGGTTTTTTAGTTTCAACAGACATCACAGGTGGTCTCGGTTCTTCAGATTTTTTATTACTTTTATTTGAATTAGTGAAGTCCATCTCAAACCCAGGTATAGGTAGTCCCACTGAATAACTCGACCTTTCAGATGTTTCTTCTGATTCTATAGATTGTTGAATACTTGATAATGATTTCTCAGTTTCGGTTTCTTCATTTGAATCTTCAACTACTGAACGCCTTGATTCTCTTTCAGCCAATACAGTGATTTGTTCTTCGACTTCATCGCTAATCTCTAAATCTATATCAACATTTATAACGTATTTATTATTGTCAATAATTTTAGATAAAGCATCTTTAACTCTCTCTCTAATATTATTTTCAACCATTAGCTTCTGTGCTAAGTAGCCAGAACCTTGCCCAACTAAAAGACCAGCTAGCATAAATACTGCTAACTTCTTTTTAAGATTTAAACCTGTTTTTATCATGAAATACTCCTCGGTATGTATTTATTCATCATAACTAGTTGCTGACCGCCCCTTACCATGATGTGGCGGATTTAAAAAAGTAATTTGAATTCTTCTGTTTTTAGACTTCATTTTTTCATTTTTATTAAGACCCAAAACCGTTGGCATTTCTTTACCATCTTTAGTTAAAACTGCCTTTTTCCAAGTCAAAGTTAACGGGTTCCACATCGGATTTTGTTTTTTTACACTATCGAGTCCGTGCGGAGCCCAAGGTCCGTATCCAGCTGCTAATAGCCTTGGAGCGGGTATCCCTTTATCTATCATATATCTTACAACACTTGCACCTCTTGCTGCAGAAAGTTCCCAGTTAGTTGCAAAAGTTTTCCTCCATTTTTTTGGCATTCTATCAGAATCTGAATGCCCAGCGACCTCTACCTGGAATGGACTATTTTGGATTTTAGGTATTATTTCTTCATCTAAAAGTCCTTTTAACTCCTCTTTCATTGATGCCTTACCAATCGGGAAAGCGTAATCACCTTTAATATTCACTATTAGCCCTTTTGAACTAGTTTGAATATCAATGGGAGGATCTCCTTTAGGGCTTTCTTTTTTCATTTCTTCAATGGTTTCTTCCATTTCTTTTTTCATGGCAGCTAAATTTTTAATTGGCTCAAACTCTCCTTCAAGTTCGGCTTTTCCAGAAGATTTGATTTTACTACCAAGAGATTTACCCTCAGAATTAGACATCTCTTGTAACTTTACAGGGTCCATTGTTGAAATAGCAGCTAATAATACAAAAAAAGCAAACAATAGAGTCATCATGTCTGCAAACGTTCCAAACCATCCAGGAAGCCCCTCTTCAACAGAGTCCGCTCCAGCTGCGAAACCTTTATTATAACCTTTTTTGAATTCTGCTCCAGCCATAAAAGAACCTTAGCCCTCTGATTTCCACTCTCCAGGAGGAATGAAAGAGTTTAATTTTTCTCGCACGATTAATGGGTGCTTCTTTTGATGTATCAATCGAGCAGCCTCTACTAAAAGCGCTGCTGACATAGATGTTTGAGTAGTTTTATTACCCATTTTATCTGCCATTGGAAGAAAAAACAAGTTGGCAAATACAGCTCCATAAAGAGTCGTAATGAGCGCTGCCGCCATACCACCACCAAGGTTATCTGCTCCACCTTCTCCACCAAAACCAGCTAACATGAGTACTAAACCAATTAGAGTTCCTACCATACCCCAAGCAGGAGCAAGGTCGCCCATAGATTTAAGCATGGATTTCTGAACATTTTCCCTTTTCTCTCTGTATTCAATTCTGGTTTCCATAATTTCTGTGATTTCGTCTAAAGAGTAGCCATCAACAACCATTTGCACGCCATCTTTAAAAAAATAATTTTTAATACTATCAACTGATTTTTCGAGATCAGCTGCTCCTTTTCGTCCGACATCTGCAACTTCAACTGCTTCGTCAACTAATCCACCCATCTTATCATCTGCTGGTTTAAGCACTGCTCCAATAGCTTTTCCTAGCGCAACCACGTGTGGCATCGGAAATGCAACAAAAATAGAGGCTATCATACCTCCAAATACAATTCCAAAACTAGGTGCTGATAGAAAATTACCAAAACCCCCTGCTGATCCCTCAACAAATAGAGCATAAGCAATACTACCAATCATAGCAGCTAAACCGAGTACAACACCTATAATTAATGCAATATCCATAAATTACTCCTCAAATAAATTAGCATCTTTGAGACGGTTCTCATGAAGCGCCTTCAAAATATTTCTTACATCATCATATTCGGGATCTAACCTAAGGGCTAAATTCCAATTAATTGTGGCTCTTTGAACATCACCTAATTTGTAATATATAGAACCACGTCTAGCGTAAGCTAGAGCTAAATCAGGTTTCAGTTCCAATGATAAATCAACTTCTTTCAAAGCTTCACGAAAATCACCAGCATAAAAGAAGCGAAGACTCCGTGAAAGATGTCTCATTGATTCATTCATATTTTTTTCTTGAACATTTTTTCCGAGTTTTAATTGTTTCAATGAGTCAACAAGAAATTGTGACTCCTGCTCCAAGGCTGAAAGCTGAACCATTAAATTTCGCATTTCATTGTTCATCATCAACATGGAATCCCTTAATGACATAACTGTGAAATCTGCCATAGCAATAGTTGAATCCATATATGCTGGCACAGTTCCATCATTAGAAAACGCCAGGTTTGCGGTTGATAAAGGCTGGTTTGATGGCCCACTAGTTGAAGATCTCGAACTCCCTCCAATTCTAGGGACTGCCATATCAAATCCAATTGTGAAAGCAGGATGGCCTGTCCAATATCGCGTTTTCCAACTTGGTAAACGCTCTATGTGGGTGAACCCAAGGTTCAGGCGGTAATCCGAGGTAAGGGGGATGCGGAGTCCCACATTGACACCTGTTCCATCGAATTCACCCACAATATCCATTCCACCATTTCTACCGAAGTAGGGTGTTTTCAATAAGAATCCAACAAAGACACCCGCATTTGCCGTTTGCGTTGAATCACTTATTACTTTGACACTATCCATTGGACCAAGGCCTCCTGTACCGAAGCCCATGAAAGTGCTCATTTTATAATCACCTAAGTCTTTTTCACTAGCTAAAACTAGAAAAAAAGACAATAGATCAGTATTTAAACTTAAAACTTGTTCGTCATCTTGGTTGTTTTGAAAAACAATATCTTGCAATCCAGCAGATAGAGAAATATCATTGTAAACAAAGACTCTTTGCTGAAAGTGAAAACCGAATTCTACTTGTGGCGAATATTGAGATTTTGAAATTAGGTCTAAAGAGGTAGTATCACCACCTTGGACAGCTGAAAAACCAGCTGAAAAACCCTTGCCAAATTCCATGTCAAAATAAACACCTTTTGCGGTATTTATTGGATCAAAATTATGCAACTCAACACCAAAACCCGTTCTAAATATGTACGGAGCTTTTTGAATGCTTGATGTTGGAATTCGCATCATAAGCCCTGGTCGAGTGTATGCAACCCTGGCAGATGCGAAAATCATACTTGAAGTAATAAGAAAAAAGATTAAAATGTTTTTAATATTTCTCATTATATGTTTTGGATTTCTTCTTCAGCAAAGATTTTAAATTCACTTTTGGGAAATGATTCAACTAGCTCCTGAAACGCTTTCTGCGCTTCAATCACCATGCCAATGTTTCTGTAAATTATACCTTTTTTAAATAAAATTAAATCTGAATACTCATCATCATTAGCCAATGACAATCTATCTAAATGATTAAGAGCTTGTTTATATCTTCCCATGTTTTCATACGAATCAGCTAATAGAAATAAAGTCTTACTAGCGTTTTTATTACTATTATCATCCACAGGCAGCACGCTAAGACTACTAATACAATCGTAATATTTTTCATTATTATAGTGAATAACGCCTTCAGTAAAAATATCAAAATCAAATCTTTGTAAAACTGATCTTTTAGTTAAAATATCATTAGAATGCGCGACAACTTCATTCATTTCTAAATTTTTTGTGATGTTCTCATAAGGAAGTGATGATTCTTTTTGCGGTTTCTCTAAATTAACATCGATAAGACTTGCATCTAAGATTTCAGCGTTCAACCTTTTTTTGAGTCCAGTAATTTGATTTCTCAAATTAAAGTTTTCGATTTCTAGCATGTCTAGTTTCGATTCAAAATCTTTTTCGATATCTGTAACTTGGGATGTGATTCTATCCAAGGATGAAATCATATCAGATGTTGTCGCCATGTAAACAGAACTAGATTCTATTGTTTTGACAATATTATTTGATTTTAGCCTAGGTGTCGTAGAAGAAAAGTCAGGCAATGCTATCCCTTTGTTTTCTGACTGGATAACAACGCCCATATCTAGGAAAAATGTATCGCCAGCACCATTCTGACTAACCGCCATAGACATTGAAAAAAATAATATTATGTAAAAGTATTTAAACATATTTGGAATATTTTTATTGATACTCTTCCCAATCAATAACGTAGGAATATCCTATGAATGATCCAAAATCTTGTGGAACATATAATTCGAATTTTCCGAGAGCACCTGGAAGCAAACTCGCATCAGAGACAATACCGCTGTCAAAAGTGTTATATGAACCTTGTATGAAAGTAGTGAGCGTTCGGGTTTCGCCGCTCCAATTTTTTCTAAAAACAAAATCCATTTTAACAAAATCAGCTCTTCTTCCACCGATGTTTTTAATTTCACCATTAAAAACAATATTACCTTGGCTGTCTTTCTTTTCAGTAATGTTTCCCATGAGGACGCAATTAGCAGAAAATTTTTGGCCATCATCCCTATTTGACATACTTGATGAAGTATACTTTGGAACTGTTAATTTTGGCATAGGTGGAGGGGCATAACTTTCTCTAATTTGCTCCGGAACATATTCTTGCTGATCCTCAGTAATTACATTGTCTACTATTCGAACTACCTCATCACGCTTTATGATAAGATAACCCACTAAAGTTTCAACTTTTAAGGACTTATCGTCTTGATAAACAATTTTACCAAAAACAGTACTACCATTTTTTAAAATTATTTCTTTAGAATAAATAGTTAAAGGATTAATCCACATTTTACTTAAAGCCTTAAGATCATCCATCTCCCTACTAAGGTGCTTGAATTCAGCAGTTAATTTTTTAATCTCAAAATTAAGTTCATTTACAATGAAGTCATTTGAAGCTCCGCCAGAAGACTCAGCAGTTTGCGGAATTGGCGAACTTTCGACAATTGGATTTGCAGATGTTGCTACTGAAGCTGGTGTCAATGATGAAACAGTTTTTTCAACAGGAGCAATAGAAGAAGCTCCAACTTTAACTTTTAAGTTGTCGTCATCTTCCGTTACATTAATAGATTGTTCGTGGATAACTTTCTTATCCTGAAAAACCTGAAGTGTATATTCCCCTTCAGGAACATTACTTAATTTAAACGCACCATTTTTTTTAGTCCGCGCATCCTTTTTTGTGCCTGCTAGTTCGACTTTAACTTTACCATCAGCACCTATTACCGTGCCCTTTAAGTCGTACTTTGCAGCTAAAGACACAGAATGCCCTAAAAGCAATAGAACGTACAGCGAGCTTACAACTCGCCTTATAAAGCTCAATTGTGATCTCATATCTTACCTCGGATATTTTAAGTCACTTTGCATCTTACAATGCAGAGTGGGAGCAATCTTACTTAATAATCAATCGCGTGTCAAGAAATTATTAATTACTATAAATATTTATGTATAATCGACGAGGAAGGCACAGCATTATTTCCAAAATGAATCAAGTTTTTGTTTCCGCTTTTTTGCTTTTTCATACTTTTTTTCAACCTCACTCTTAATATTTTCACTTAACTCCAAAGATAAAGATTTTTCGTAAGATTCAAGAATTAAATCAAATTCAGTATCGCCTAGTTTTGTATAAGAAATAGCCATCCAATAAAAGGGCTCCCCTTTGTCTGGGAAAAAACTTGAAGCTTTTGAAAACTTTTCAATAGCATCCCACATACCATTTTTATTTCCTCTTTTTATCAGCACACGACCCTCAGCAATTAACAAACTATATTTAGAGAATTTATTTTCACTATTTAAAGAAATAGCTTTTTTAAAATGATCAATAGCTAAAGACAATTCTCCTTTTATTAGATAGTTTTTACCCATATTGTTATTAGCTGTCATTAGAGCATCCATAATATTTTGATTGTTTTTGTTTTCAAGTATTAGCGAATCTTGAATCGCTAATAGCGAATGAGGGTCTTCAATACTCATTTTTTTATAATTTGTACCCGCACAATTAAATAAATGAACCCCAGCGAATATTAATAGAATAAGTTTAATATGTTTTGCTTTTACCATGTTACCTCAACCATATATATGTTACTGCTGCATTTTTCCTGCCAAAATCATTATCAAGAGGTTGGTTGCAATCACTCCTCATATTAACTGCATCTTTATTAAACATATCATAGTCTTCACCATATATTACTTTATTAAACCGACCTTCTTGATCATTACACCATGCCCTTACAATTTTTCGTAATTTCCCGGAACCATGACCGGTAATGACTTTTATAGCTTTAATCTTGTTTTCAAAAGAGCATTGACTTACTGTCGTCTCAAGGATCATCATTGCTTCATCAGGCGATTTTCCATTATGACCTATGTCCAAAACTTTCAAATAATGTTGCTGCATAATGTGAAAATTATAATATCTTATTGCTAACTAACTACCTTGTTTATATAATAATACTATGAAAAAAATTACCTTAGGTCGAACAAACGAAGAAGTGTCTATAATCAGTCTCGGAGCATGGTCACATGGTAAACAGAATACTAGCGGCGGTCATAATGTCGGCTGGTCAGATCAATCTGATTTAGACTCAATAAATGCCTTGAAAAAATCATTTTCATTGGGCTTAAACCATTGGGATACAGCTGATGTTTATGGAGAAGGACACTCAGAAAAAATTATCGGATCAATGTGGAAAGAAATTTCAAGAAAAAGCATATTTCTTGCTACCAAGGTAGGCTGGGATAAAGGACCATACAAACAATGGTATGAACCCAGTTATATTAAAGAAAAAATTGAAAAGTCTCTTAAAAACCTTAGAACTGATTATATTGACATTCTTTATCTACATCACTGCAATTTTGGAAATAATGATGAAATGCTTGAAGGCGCCCTAGAAATAATTAACCAATTTAAAGAAGATGGTAAAATACGTTTTATTGGTTTGTCAGATTGGTCCTCAGCAAGAATTATGAAATTCATTAAATTCGTAAATCCTGACGTTGTACAAACTCTTTACAATGTCTTTGATATTGAATATGATACATCGGGACTAAAAGCCTATGTCAAAACAAATAATCTAGGTGTGTGTTTTTTTTCACCTATAAAACATGGTATACTTACAGGGAAATATGATTCTATTACCGCTTTTCCAAAAGGTGATTTTAGAAAAACAGTAAAAGAGTTTCAAGATATTGATTTTATAAAAAAGATGCAGATAAATAGAATAAAAATAGAGGAAAAATTTGCTCATTTTGGGGATAATGCAATAATGCATGCATTGCTTGGATCAATCTTATTTGATAATCCTACAGGGTGCGCTCTTTTAGGTCAAAGAAACGAATCTCAAGCAGCGGCAGCGGGAGAGCTTAGTG
>ENA-UOXV01001493-UOXV01001493.1-marine-metagenome-genome-assembly--contig:-NODE-1493-length-32601-cov-6.640232_pt1 | contig 32601 bp, 12 predicted proteins | sample MGYA00238165_ERZ766961 | MGnify/ENA primary metagenome ERZ766961 (study PRJEB28924, sample SAMN03173240) | marine metagenome | biome: Marine; feature: Water; material: Subsurface seawater | place: North... | reverse complement strand
TTCGTGGTCACAAAATAAAGCCACTCCCGCAGGGATCCAGAGGATGGAGGACTTCAGGAAGTCCTCCACTAAATCATGAATTACTACTTTTCTGTTGGCCCTTTACGCCGCAGAGAGATCTGTGGACCGCGGAGCGGGTGAGGGACGAGCCTGCTGTCCCATTGTGGTGTTCCTCAAAGGGGTTGGAGAACACTGCGATGTCTTACGCACACGCGGGTCAGACGGGTCTTGCCCGGGATACAACAATTCACAACCCGCAGGGCATCTTCCACAATGTCATGGGAGGGTAAGAACCCTTGGCCACGTGCTGCTCGGATTCTGGGATCAGTTCAACGGGCAGATGCTCCAGTATCTGCAAATATCACCCGCTGAGCCCCTGGCCTGCTACTCAAGACTTATCCATGATGTCCTATATAGTTTGCACGCGCCGTGTTTCTTGCTGCCGGACTGGACAGGATGAAAGCAACTAGCTCCCCTGTTCGGCCCTCGTAATGGCGTCGTCCCTGGCAGGCACTGGGAGGTGCGAATGGACGAGGTGCAGCTTGGAAAGAAAATTGGTGCGACTCAGAATATGCAACTAGTCTCTCAGCTGCCTCTTCAACCGGAGAATGAAATCTGATCCTCGACTGCCACTTAATCGCACCCTCTCTCCCCTCAGCAAATGTGCTTTTCCCCAACGACCTTGCCTGCGCAGGGGAAGGAGCTATGGCACTGATTTACATCGCCACTCTTCGAGGCCGCACGTGTGTCGGTACTTCTGCCCTGACTGGCCCCTTCAAAAAGCTTCAGTGCCTCGTGCGGTTTAGATTCGTGGCGCGGATGTCGGTCCCTGGTGAATTGCGTTGCGGCTCGGTGGATGAGCTAGCTCAGAGGATGAGCTAGCTGAAGATGAGGAAGGAACAGGGCTCTGGTTTAGACGAAAGTGCATGGTTGTACAGTCTTCTCTCTCCACTGCGTTGAATTGACATGTCCTGCAGACTCACCTTGAACACAAAAACAATTTACGTGTGATCCCTCGACAGCCAAAAAGCTCAGAAACGGAGTCGACAGCAATAGCCAAGCGTATAAAGACCTGATCATGGTACACTTGATTGATCCATTCCCCGTGGGCATCGAGACTCTTTATGAGCACAAAGTTGCCGAGGCTCATCATGCGAACAATATCTTCGCATCGTTCCCTCCTGACCTGCAATTGGGGGGTTTCAGGAGCTCGACATCATGATGACGGTGGGCGCACATCCAAACCTGGTTGAATTCTACGGAGCGGTCTGCCCTACCCTTTTTGCCTTTCACCATCGCTCCCTTTCGTTTCCCTTCACTTCCCATTTTCAGGATTTTAGCGTTACCAGGGGGCCTTTCATGACCTTGAGAGCCGGGCTTTTGTTTCGTAGGTCATCATAGACCCCAAGAACCCTATTATCCTGGAGGAGTTCGTATCCGGGCCCAATATGGAGAGCTACCTGCAGAGTAGGAACGGTAAACCTCTCGAGCGTCGAACGGTGTACGGCTGGACTTTAGACCTACTGCGTGCCCTGGACTTCCTCCACAACCGCAATCCTATCATCATTCATCGCGACCTGTGAGCTATACCCGGCCACAGCCAGTGCGTCCAGGGTCGAGCAGAGCGTCGTGACCCTGAAGCGATGCCTGCCATCGGAGGCATCCCTCTCCTGGATTTTACGCCGGTAACCTTGTCGTGGGAATCGCGAGCAGGAAACCTGCAAACATGATGCTTTCCAAGGACCTGAGTACTGTCAAGCTTGCTGACTTTGGCATGTCAAAGAAGATCAACCAGGCAGAACGTGAGACTATGATCAACAAGGGGCACACAGGAACTTTGCGCTACATGGCACCTGAGGTGGTTGCGAAGGCCACAGCGCATTACAACGACAAAGCAGATATTTACTCTGCAGCCATCATCATTTGGTACAAATCCGACCGTCTGAAGATCCTCCACTCAGTCGTTTTTTGGACAAAGTTGTCATAATGCCAGGCTTGATTTGCTCTTTGTTAAGCCGCACCTCCACAGGTACATCGCGACTTCCCGCCGTCCTCCCCTGAAAGACAAGTTTGACATCGTCGGAAGGTCGGGCTCTCTTGCTTCTTGCCTCCTGCTTCCCGTGTCTTGATTGGTAGCTTGATTGCTTTTTTCCAAGGTATACAATCTCTCTCTCTCTCTCTCTCTCTCTCTCTCTCTCTCTCACTCCCTCTCTCCCTCGCTCCCTCTCTGTAGCTGTTCGGTTTAATGCCCCACCGGTACCTTTTCAGGCCCGATGTGAACGCGGTGACGTGGCCGGAGCTGGGAGCTCTTCTCCAAACCATGTGGAATGGGGTAAGCGTCCAAGTTTTGTTGCGCTAGCCATTTGCCAGTGGACTGTACTTTCTTAGAATTCGAAAGCTTTGTAGATAAGCTCATTGTAAGAATGCTGCCATGACAATCTGCCGTCAACAGGATCCTGGATTCCGCCCTTCCGCGCAGCAATGTGTTGTATCGCTTGCGAATATGAACGGCAAGCCTGAGATTGCTGAGGGGGTTGCTCCCAGCCCAGAATCTGGGTGTGCCTGCAATATCCAATGAGAACTACCTCGGTTTACGCGGAGTTTTGGGGGCCATACGGAGACTGGGGTACAGAGATGAGATACGGTTGACGCGACAAGACTGAAGGATGTCTGCCGTCATCCGACATACTAGCGCGTACCGTCACAGCCTGGAGCGAATGCGCAGAAGAACCTTTAAGATCACACTCATCTGGTGCAATCGCCTGCAGCACCCGGGTTCGGCTACGCGGAACCTCAGAAAAGTTCACTTGAATACATCCCTCGATACCCAAAAGTTTTGTGGTACTCGCTGAATGAATTGAAAGGGGCGACTCATCCCGGAAAATGTACAGTCCTCTCGCACTCAATCTCTCGCTGCAGTGCTAAAGGGTTGCGTATCAGATGAAAGTCATCTGCGTTTCAGAAGCGCAGCTCCAACTGCCATCGCGACAGCACCACCTGCATAAGGATTTGTCGGATCAGCCACGATACAGACTAAACTTCGCTGAAAATATGCTGTGAACGAAACGTTGGCCACACTTGAGCTTTCATCGCTCACGGGGTGGGGTTACACCTGCTGCAACGGCCCCCGAAAGAATAGCAAGGCCGATCACACCCTCCTGCTGCAACACGCTCTCCACTAGGGCTTTCAGGTCAGCTGCCTGTCGGTTATTCTGGTCCATGGAGAGGAGATCCTTGAGAGTTGCACGAGCCTTTGTGAGTTGACCCAATCGATACCTGTGGCACCAATCAACCTGGTCACTGGTTCTGATTGCCTTGCCCTTGTCTCCACAGGCGCGTAAAGTAGAAGAAAAACTTCTTCGTGGGGAATCTCACTGAGCTGTAGCGAGAAAGTACAGGGCCTCTCTTGCCACCTCCTTCTCTGACGCTAACTCTTCCAACATCTGTTCGTTTATCACTTCATTCATGTGCTCGGGATGGACGCAATCACTCAGCAGACTGAAAGGGCCTGTCGCACCGTTACCCCTGTTCGAAGTTCATCTTGTCCCCTTTGGTGAATCAAAGTCCACGCGTACCTGATCCAACCACGAGCGCTAAGAGGAGTCGTGGTGTAATTCTAGATTTGGGGTCAGATTCTCGAGGAGGTTGCCATCGCGGGGCACTAACGTGAACTTCTTCTTCTCCACCTGAAAGGGGCAACACGGTCCTCAGAGCAGCAAACGTGGAAGAGTGATACTTCATAGAAAGGTATCAGTAACGATTTAATCGGAAAGCGCTTAGTAAAAGAGCAGATTACATCTTCTCCGTCCTCGAGAGCCTCAAAGTAGGCTGACCGCGCGCCTTGCAGCTCAGAAGACAAATCCATCGCTGCCTCAGCATCGAGTCTCTCTTGTGCTACACGCGCGTCACCGATCATTGTACCTCAAAGTTTTGCAGCCAACAGACGACAGACGACACCAAACGCGCCAAGGCGTTCAGTCAAGTGCGCGTGTTGGCACTGGCGCGGACAGCGACCGGGCCAATGCGCAAAACGCCCCGAAGGCTCGCAGGTGTGTCAGAGTCGCAGAAAAGTTAACAACTTGTCCTGAAAGTCTCAAAAATCTGGAGCATCGACGTGTGATGGCAGATCAGGCTCCGAAATGCGGGTGATGATCCCTGATCTCGTCTTATTCATGATGTTCCCAACAAATCTGAGCGCCGCGGTCAGTTGAGTGGCTTACAGTTCTCCCGCGCTTCGCGGCTGTGGTTAAGATAAATCGCATTTTCCGACCTCACATGCCCGCACTGCAGATTCTTGGAGGCTCATGCCGCGGAGGACTACGCATCGGAGCGCGGTTCCAATGCGAGGCTAGGTCCTGTGGACGATATTGCTCCGCACCAGCATGGACCTCGGCGACTGGCAGCAGCGCCACACCGTGAAGCTGGTGAGCGACATGAGGGAGAGGTGCGAGCGGGTGTTGCGGGGTGGATGTCGCACGCGACACTGAAGGGTCTCGATGCGTACTCGAGGCACAAGCAGTTTATCAACCAGTACGTCATCGCGTACGGAAAGGAGAAGATCAAGCAGTACACAGAGCTTTCTGCCGCAGGAAAGTCAGACCTGGAAATTCTTCGGGAAAATCACAAGTTCATACGCAACCCCGAGGAGGAGGTCACTTTCCGAGCATGCGGCCCGAAGATAAGACCATGGTTTAGTGCTGGTGAGAAAAACTGATACGCGACATCATGCCAGGATATGTCCAAGTGGGAAACCCGAATGGCAGTCAAGTACTACGACAAACTATTCAAGGAGTACTGTATTGCAGACATGAGTCATTACAAAAGCGGGCGGATCGGATTGCGCTGGAGATCTCAGAGCGAGGTTTCTGTGCCCTTTCCCCCCTATTGAAAAAGATGAAGAGGGACTTTTGTGCACTTCTTGAATCGTGAAGTGGACGCAGTATAATTTCATTGAATCATTCTCGAATCCTCGCATAGGTCTTTCGCGGCGATGGTCAATTCGTGTGTGGAAACCAGTCGTGCACGGCTAATGGAGAACTGACTAGCTATGAGATGAATTTCACGTACAAGGAGGAAGGGCTTCGCAAGAACGCTCTGGTAAAGTTCTCTGATTCATGTTGTTCGTGTACGTGGACCTATCTCCAGAGGTTGACCGTTGCCTCTCGCAGGTCAAACTCAGGTTGTGTCCGGACTGCGGGATCAAATTGAATTATAAAAAATATCAGCGAGACGAGGCGGAGCGAAAAAATGAGGAAAAGCTCGCAAAGAAGCGTGCGAAAAAGGAGGCGAAGCATGCCAGGCACGTCACTCGAACCTGACTGTGCTTTCAAAAATGCTGGGTGGTTCACAAATGGTTTATGTAGGATGATTATTCGTGCTGAAATTCGAATGCATTGATCAATTTGTCAGCAGGAAGGGAAAGCGATTGCATATAGAAGATAATGGAGGCGAGGGAGACAGCGATATCGCATCAGATCGGACAGACGGGGACTGGGTCGAAGTGCTTTCCAAGAGCACAGGGAAAGTTTATTGGTAATGCCCAGCTTCCGTCTGAAAGCATACTTGTTGGAACATTTGAATGAACACTTCGAGACATCGCTGATAGGAAAATTGGCTTCAGGTACCACTCAGAGACTGGAGCGACGCAATGGAAGCGTCCGAGGTCGGTCCGAGGGCAGAACTCCCCAGACGCACCCCAAAGAGCTTTGGAAGACGATGGAGACGAAAATCCATCAGCATATCAAAATGACGATGCTGCAGGCACTGCTGGAGAGTCAGTGAATCGCGGTGGAGGGGCATCTGGTGCGGGGACCGAAGTGGCAGTAGTGAAGGAAGAAGTGGAGAGGGAGGCGCGACAGATCTGGGGTGGCAAAACGGGGGGTTTGGCCGGGCAGCAAGAGCAAGATGGATTCGAGGAGTACTTCCGTGGAATGTTTCCGTGAGATCACGGAGCTGAGGCCGCAGGCACTTGGGTTCGAATTCAGATTCTACATTGCGTCGGTGCTGAATTTGGCGCACAGCTCAGAGCGACGCAGCGTTGTGAGGACTGACGCGCCACACCTAAATGATCACGGTGTTTTGCGCCGCACCAGATCTTGCAGCGTGCAGCTAGCGATGCATGCGATATTTGCGTACGCAGATGCTGTTCAGGTTTCATCGAGATTGCGTTGCGCACGATTAACTACAATGAGAAGACATGCTTGTCTCCCCTTGGAATAAGAGTCAAGAAAGGAAAAAAAATGTAGATTTACGAGTTGCTTAAGCAAATGACGGTTGAATCGAGCCCCCTGGTTTTGTGATAACATTGATGTCCCGGCCCAATACACTTGAGCAGGCTTCCTCGTTTCCCGTGAGCGCTGCTCCGTCGAGCGATCATTTCAATGCAGCTGGATCACAACTAACATATAAGACAAACAAATAGACACGAGCTGCGCTGCATCCCACGAAAGACAGAGAGTTACACAGGAAGCTAGCCTGCAACATTCTCTATTACTGAATTTGCTTCTGTTTCCCACTGTTGGCATAAAATGTGTCGGAGGAGGCGTAAAGCGTATCTACATCATAGTCCCACCACTCCGTCGCGCTGCACTGAATCTGTGAGCAGCTTTCCCTCTAGACTCTTGCGTGCGAGCTCACGGACCTGTGCGGGGCTCAGTCCTAGCTTGGAAGTTTGCTTCGATTGGCGAAAATATTGCGGAATAGGGCTCCACTTGATGTCACAGCGTGATCCGTAGTTCCCTCCCTTCTTTCCAACAAAGAATCTTTTCGCCACTTTCGAGATGAGGGGGGTCCGCGGCCGCGCAAGAGAAGCGTTTCCTTCTCGAAACATTCGTTCGGCCTCCGCCTCCAAATCGCAAAGCCACTCCGCTACTCGGCGACGTCGCTCCGGTGTTAGTAAACGGGAGCTTGCGGGGCCGACCGATTTCCGAGCCTTGCTCACAGTCCTTCCATTTTCCACAACCGTATGCCCCTGCTGGGCAGGAACACTGAGCCTGTGTGGCGTGAGCTCCCGAGAAGCACCGCCTCCCAACCACGGAACCGCACTACGTAATCCCCTGACACCCCCAGGCGAGGTCTGTCCACTCCGCCCTTCAGCAACTTGTCGCGCACGTTTTTTTGGCTTTCCATGAGTACCATATCCTGAATTCGACTTGTTGGGTGAGCTCAAGTCGACCGGCAGTTTGTGGGCACCGTCGGTAGAGCTCTTTTTGCCCCCAAACCACGGTGCCTGCCGAGGAATAGACCGAAGACCATCCTGCAGCTCTTGCTCTGACGCCTCACTCGACGGCCCGGTTCTCGATGCCCCTTTGTGCCAGCCCGCCCAAGCGCTAGGCTCATCCCCCACTTCTATTGGCACAGGGCGCGAACCGCTGCGGTTGGGAGTCAATAACGCGGTCCAGTCAAGCGGCGCAACGGTCGCCCAAGCAATCAGCTCGTCATCTCTTTTCTCCGCGGTAGTCTTGAACGTTTCCTTCCGGGAACGTCTTCCCCTGCCCCGACTAGCAATTCCTTCTCGCTGCCAGCTCTCCTGACTTGCTTGTTCCAGCCTCACACGCATACTGCCGTTGCTCTTTGGCGACAGGACAGACTGATGGAGGCTGTGCTTGCGCCTCTGCTCGTGCCCGCCCAGCGGCGAAATCGTGGAGTGCCGTCTACCTTGGATGCTTGGCGAGAAGGACCCCCTTCCCCCCTTTGAAGCCCCGGTCCTCAGATGGGCACCCAAAACGTCAGCGTCTCTTTGTGGACTTGAGCTCTCATGTCGGTTCACGAGAGGGACGGACAAGCTTCCCGTCACACCTGCTCTTACGCGCCCCTTTGCCACATCTGGTGACACGGATCCCCGTGCCTCCCCAGGCAGGCTCTCCAAGCGATTCGTGCGATAGCGTGACGGCACTCGCCGATCCACCGACCCAGCAAGAAGACGGGTAGCGAGCAGTCCTCCTTGCTTCTTCAAATCTACGGTCATCGACTGCCGTAGCCCGGCCCCCGCTCCCCATGGTGGTCGGTCACTGCGTGGCTCGGCGGGCATTCCTTGGTGCTCGTGCATCCCGGGTCGGTGCATCTGACCCCATAAAGGTCGCACGAGGGCTAACGAAGGCGACGTACTTGGTGTAGGCGCCTCACAACCTTTCACCAGTTTTCTGTTACCGTTCATCAGCGCAAGATCCTCCAAGCGCGCTCCCACGAGCTTAGAGTGTGATAGGAGCAGAGACTCGGCGTACTCCACCTCTGCTCGTTTTGCTTGCATTGCCTCAGCAAGCGCCGCGACAGCTGCACGCCTTTTTTGCACCTCGCCCTCGCCTCGTGCTTGTATAGGGATTGGTAGGACTGTGGATTGAGAGCCAGCGCGCACTTCTGCCTGCGCTAGTTCCACTCGCTCTCGACGCTCGCGCAGGTCCAGCGCACGAAGTTCAAGCAAGGACGCCACCAGTTCATCCTCGATGGCTTCGTTCCTTTTCATACGTACAGAAACGTTCCGCTGTAACTCACACTCTCCCTTGTTACTCTTCTGCTTGGACCGAGCTTGCCCAGAGGTATTCCGAGTTCCCTGCGTTTTGGGTTTGGGTTTGGGTTTGGGTTTGTGTTCGACTTTGGAATAGACGCGGATGGTACGTGTCGGGGCCATGGTTAAACCTGGCCATCGTTTTCGTGGCCTAATTGTTCTGCACATTCTGCAGCCTTGCGAGCAGCAGCGGCGGCCGTTTCGCCCGCGCGCGCAGCAGCGCTAGCTTTGTCCAGCTCCGTGTCGCAGGCACGCCCTGTCGCATCGGGTCCCAGGACGTACTCCTGCAGGTAGTCATGCTCGAAGTAAGCCAAATTGAGTTTCGTGGTCTCTCTCTCAGCTCTTACGAGCTCAACTCCCAGGCCGTGCTTCGTGCCAGCGCGCCACTCCCCCGCGTACCTTGCACCGTCCTGCATTTCCAACACGCCTTTGCCTTCAGGCTTCCCTTGCTCAAACTCGCCAGCGTACACGCCTCCATCGGCCATTGCAGCACACCCAAGCCCGTGAAAATTGCCAGAGCGCCATTCACCGGCGTACGAATTACCGTTCTTGAGAAGAATGCACCCTGATCCGTGTGGCCGTCCTGCGATGACCTCCCCCCCGTACAGACCTGGGTCGCCGCACCTACCAGATCACAGCGATTTAGAATGCCTCGACCCCTAGATATTGAATCATCGCTCTTGACTTTGGTGTTGGTGCGGACTTTTAGTTGTGTGCAGGGGTTCGCACCCGTCTGGTCCTGTGTGAAGCCAACCGTGCTTGAGGTGTCGTTCTTCAGAGGGCTGCATGATCCTTTCATTGACACCTTCGTGCACTCCATGAGCGATCTTTGTTTCAGAGTCTGTGCGATGCACTTCCCGAAACGTCATGAGTTTCTCTGCATCGTCGAGCTCAGAGTCTCCCTGCACCATTGAGGCTTGGGCCCTCATCACTCAGGTCGAACAAGATCCTCAGAAATCAGACCATTCGCCAAATCTACTCGCTGAACTTACGTGCTTGCCGCGTCTCCCAATCTGGGAGCATCGGTAGTAGCAGCCAAACGGGACCATACCACCAAACTCAACTTCAAGCCATGAAGTTACCAGTGGCACCGCAGACCACAGGTTGCAGCTTCAGAAACGGGCCCGCCGCTGTTCCACCAATTTTCCGTTAGGGTTAGTTGGGTTAAGGTCAAAAGTCAACATACAACAAGACCCCTCCGCGACCTGTAGGAATCCCATATGGTCATAACAACAGCTGTTACTTTTTTCAGGTAACCTCTTGCCAGTCTTCAAACTGACGGAGCGCCAGCGGGGGCGCGACCGACGGCGGACGAGCTTCTTCCATTAGGGGGGTTCGGCCGTCAGGATGGGAGATGAGGAACATCATGATGAGCAAAAGGACAGGAAGGCTGATCTCCGCATCAAATGGTTCGAGGAGCGCATCTTGACCTCGTACTGCCCCTGCCCCGCTCGCGGCTGAACGATCCGATCTGCTGTACCATGGCCTGGCTGCTTTGCGCGGTCGAGCTACAGCGTGCGCCAACTAAACATCACCAAAGCACAGGACTGATTCCACTTGTGCGTGGCAGATGGGGAAAGCTCGCGGCGAAGCCCGAGAAGGTCACGGCGTTCACGCAGGGAGAGGCCGGGGAGAAGACCATTGCGGGGTTCTGTGATTCGCAGAATCGCTGCCTGTACGTCTACGAACAGGAGGGCGCAGTAATGGGCTCAACTCATGCACCACCAAACATAACGAAGCTCAAAAAGACCCTCGTTTTCAGTAAGGAAGAGGACCCTGAAGTAGATCATCTCGAGTTGGCGGTGGGCCACCCCCCCCCTTTCCCCCCGCCACTCGTTCTGGTCTCTCCCAGTTGCCGGTCGCAATGCAGCGTGTACAGATCATGCCTATGTTTTCAGTGTTCTAGCACATGCTTGATCGGGTATACCGTGCGTGGTACATGGCCTACTGCTAGATACTGAGACGTTCTGTTGCTGTCTCTGCCCTGACAGGATCTCTCGAAGAGGGTCGCGGTAACAGAGCTTTCACCGGAATCCATTCGACAGCTTATGTCCCTGTCGAAAGAGGTGTACTTTCCGCTGCTGACACACCCCGGAAACCAAGATGGATGGCCAGATGTGATCGCGAAAGAGCTCACCGAGAATTTGCACAAGTTCCTTGCGAGCACATACGTGACGATGGGCCACATGGCGGGTGAAACGCTGCTTCCGCTTCCGCCAGATGATGTCTACTCGACTATGGAGAAAAATCAGCATGACAAGGACTCTGTACACGTGTTGGAGACGGCAGTGGTTGCCTGGACCCGACAGATCAAGGACGTGTTGCGCCTTGATCCTGAAACCGTGCTGAAGAGCGGAGGACACCCAGGCCCCGTTGCCGAGGTGGACTTCTGGCAGAATAAGGCGAAAAATCTGAACTCGATCCACGAGCAATTGTCGAGCGACAAAGTTCGCAAGGTGATCAAGGTCCTCGAGGTGACCAAGTCAACGTATTTCCCTGCATTCAATCGCCTCTGCAAGGAGGTAGCCCAGGCGCGAATGGAGGCGAACGACAACAAAGTTTACCTTGGGTCGGTCGAGGCCCTCATCACCAAGCTCGGCAATGATTCCTTTACGGAGATAGAGGAACTTTTCAAGCCGCTGATGCACACGATCCTCCTCGTTTGGAAAAACTCAAAGTTCTACAATACGCCCGCGCGCCTGGTGGTCCTGATGCGAGAGATTTGCAACGACCTGATCAGACAAGCAGCGACCTTTGTTTCAGGAGAGCAAATGTTTGAAATGGAACCGCAAGAGGCGGTCGACTCGCTTAAGATTTGCCTAAAAGTTTGCGTGACTTTCAAGAGCACCTACTTCGACTACAAGGCCCGAGCGTCGACTGAGTGCCCGAGCAACCCGTGGCGCTTTCAGAACTCAGCGCTTTTTGCGAGGCTCGACCTCTTTCTTGAGCGCTGCCACGACGTCCTGGACCTCATGCAGACAATTGTGCAGTTCAATAAGCTGGAGAAGATTGAGGTTGGGGGAACGAAGGGCAAGGCCCTGACGTCGTCGGTCGTGCAGATCTATGAGGAATTCATGGCTGCCACCACCGCATTCAAGCAGGCAAGTTACGACATTATGGATGTTGAGTACAAGGAGTTTGACGACGACTTCTACGCTTTCCGCTGCACTATCAACGAGCTTGAGCGGCGCCTCGCGTCGGTGATCGTGCAGGCCTTCGACGATTCGACAACGGTCCTTGGCTGCTTCAAATTATTTGATTCGTTTGAGGGACTTCTCGAGCGTGAGATCATCCTCACTGACCTAGAGAAGAAGAACACGGACCTCCTCAATGCCTACGCCGAGGATCTCAAGCAGGTCCAAGAGATCTTCATGCTGGGCAAGGAGGACCCTGCGATTGCAGACAACGCGCCACCGCACGCGGGAAGTGTGACTTGGTGCCGCGGGCTGATGGAGCGTGTCGAGGACCCGATGAACCGGTTGAAGGGTGTGGGCAAGGCGGTACTGGAGAGTGAGGAGGGCAAGGAGGTTGTCCGTGCGCATTCCGCTATCATGGCGTCCCTGCGAGAGTTTGAGGTGATGCACGTCGACAACTGGTGCTTGGAGCAGGAAAGCACGGGCACCGAAAAGCTCAAAATGAATCTTTTGCGGCGTGAGGAGGGCGGAGAACACCCTTTCTTACGCGTCAATTTCGACCCAGCGCTCGTATGCTTGCTCCGCGAGGTCAAGTATTTTCTCATGCTCAAGATCGAAGTGCCTGAGAGTGCGATGCAGATATTTCAGAAGAACGAGACGTACCGCCAGCAAACTGGCAATCTGGAACTCATTGTCAACATCTACAACAGCATGTTAGCGACATTCCTCGACGTCGAACGCCCACTGCTGCAGGCCAAGATGGAGGATATTGATAAGTTCCTGCAGAAGGGCCTCAAGCATCTCAACTGGAAAAGTATGGCCATCAATGAATTTGTCTCGTCGACCATGACTAAAGTTAAAGAGGCGGATTCGATGCTGCAGACCATCAAGTCCAATGTCAAGGAGACACAAGCGGTCCTGAAGTCCTTCACAGAGCCGCTGATGATGGATCGCAACCCGACCAAGACGTACAACATTGACCAGTCGCAGGAGATGCTCAAGAAGTCAATCACTACGCGCTACGCTGTAATTCAAAAAGGCGGGGAGCTCATCCACCAGCATCTGGAGGACTCGAACAAGGTGCTCAAGGTTAAGCGTGGTAATGAGCAATGGCGTAAGTATGTTGACTACGTGAACCAGATTGTCGTGGACGGACTCTGTGAAGTTTCCCTTGCCACGTGCCGCTATTTCCGGAATCAGATCGATGAGAAGTACTTGATCGATCAGGAGATCTCGCCACTCCTTGAGATCCAGCTGAAGCTCGCCCCGCCAACTGCGACCTTCACGCCGTCGATGGGCCGTCAGGCGGGTGGCGATGGGCTGCGCGATATTGTTGACTCGTGGCTGACTTCGTTTGTGAATGTTGCAACACTGGTGAACCGCATCGACACCCCTGAGGAGGACGGTGATTACCTGCTTGACATGCAAGAGAGTATCTCTGTCCGCCACATCATCTCAGCGATCAACAAAAAAGTGAACCTTTCTGAGGTCAAGTGCGAGGAGTTTCGTCTGCAGTTCATGGCATACTCGTACCTCTGGACGGACGACATCCAGGAAAAATTCAATGAGTGGAAAGACGAGAATGCTGACACGGACCCCGAGGTGCTCGACAAGGATCCACCGCTTGCCGCATTTGATGCACAAATTCTGAAGTACAAGGCGCTGGAGGAGGAGGTGCGGGAACTCCCCACGACCAAGACGATCGGTTGGATCAAGATTGATGCGAAACCGATCAAACAGGCGCTGGGGTCGTGGGTTTCGAAGTGGACGTACCAGTACCAGCAGTACCTGTTGGAGAAGGTCACGAGCAATGTTACTGAGCTCGACCAATTTGTGCGGGCGACCGACGTGGCTCTCGACACCGAGGTGTCCGACACGGACCGGTCGACGATGCTTGCGGTCATGGGGTACTTGCGCGACGTGCGCAAGCGTGAAGCTGCAACGGACGCCATGTTTGACCCATTGCGGCAGACTGTGTCGCTACTCTCAAAGCACGGCATCTCGACAGATGAGAACATCCTCAAGATGCTTGAGGATACGCCGCTAGCATGGAATAATCTCAAGAAGAAGACTGTCGTGACCAAAGAGAAGCAGGCAAAGAACCAGTCACGTGAGGCAGATAAGCTTAAAAAGGAGAGCAAGGAGTTTGAGGATAAGGTCGCGTCCTTCTTCCAGGCCTTCAAGAAGGAAATGCCGTACCAGTACATGGATGAGGCTAACAAGGCTTACGAGCTCCTGGACGCGATTCATCATGGTCCGAATGAGATCAAAATGCAGTACCCCGAGTCGGACCGCATCGAGGACCTGGGTTCGGTTACGTTAATGAAGCAGGCTGCTCTAGAGCTCAACGAGCTGCAAGAGCTTTTCGAGCTGTACGTGATTGAGTACCGTGAGATCAACCAGTGCGAACGGGAATCGGGGATGCTCAAGAGCGTGTGGGATGTGGTCATGATGGTTCAGGCGATCTATCAGGAATGGCGAAAGACCAAGTGGAATGACATTAATGTGGAGATGCTTCAGGAGGAAAACAAAAAGCTGAACAAGGAAGTTCGTGGGTGCGATAAGATGGTCAAGAACTGGCCAGTGTACAAGGGCCTTGAGGACGCGGTGAAGAACATGCAAACCTCCCTACCGCTTGTCGAGGAGCTCCACCACCCAGCGATGCGCGAGCGCCACTGGAACCAGCTCATGCGTGCCTGCGGTGTTACTTTCACAATGGATGATAAGTTTACTTTCGGTGGCATGCTGGATTTGGAGCTCCACCGTTTCGAGGATGATGTGCTTGAGATTGTTGACCGCGCCCAAAAGGAGCTTACAATCGAAAAGCAGCTTGCGAAGCTTTCAGAAACGTGGAAGGTGCAGAATCTGTCCTTCCCGCCAGATCCCGACAACGCCGATCTTTCTCTGCTCGCTGTGGATGAGACGGTGATGGAGGCGCTCGAAGATAACTCGCTGCAGCTGCAGAATCTGCAGTCTTCGAAGTACGTTCAGGGAAATTCTGACTTCCTCGAAAAGGTTCAAAACTGGCAGAAGAAGCTCGGCATGGTTGACGTTGTACTTTCTACATGGCGCGAGGTGCAAGGCAAGTGGCAAAACTTGCAGTCGATCTTCATCGGTTCTGCGGACATCCGCGTGCAGCTGCCTGAGGACTCGAAGCGGTTCGACGGCGTCGATGCGGAGTGGAAAGACCTCATGAAGGAAGCGGTCAACGAAGTGAACGCGGTCCTCGCATGTAACGTTGATGGGCGCCTGGAGCGCATCGAAGGCATGCTTGCCAATTTGGAGAAATGCGAGAAATCCCTTGCGGACTATCTTGAAACAAAGCGTGTGGCGTACCCACGCTTCTACTTTGTCGCATCTGCGGATCTTCTTGATATCCTGTCCAAGGGTTCGAATCCGCAGCTCATCCTGAAGCACCTTCCAAAGTGCTTTGACAACATCAAGACCCTTGAATTCAATAAGGACAAGGATGGAAACCCGACCAAGGTCGCGATCGGCATGTACTCGGGAGAGTCAGAATACGTTCCCTGGCCTACTCCCTTCACATGTGAGGGTGCTGTCGAGACGTGGCTTTTTGGGCTGACCAACCATACACACGAGGCACTCAAGGCCAAAATGAACGAATCTGTCTCCGCGTTTGACGAGAAGCCGCGCCATGAGTTCATTTTCGACTGGTGTGCCGAGCTGGTGTCGGTTGTCTGCCGTATCGTTTACACAGAGGACGTCAACTGGTCATTTGAGCAACTCGAGGAGGGCAACGAAAACGCGATGCGTGACTACTCGAAGAAACAAATTGACGTTCTCAACAAGTATGCGGAGCTCATTCTTGGGGAATTGACATCGAATGACCGCAAAAAGATCATCATGCTCATGACGCTTGATGTGCACGCGCGCGACGTTGTGCTTGGTCTCATCGATGCTAAGGCAGAAACGAAGGACACTTTCGCCTGGATGTCGCAGCTGAAGTTCTACATGGACGAGAAGCTCAACATTGTCCGAATCGAGATTTGCGACTACACTACATATTTTGGATACGAGTACATTGGCAACTGCGGGTGCCTTGTCGTCACACCGCTTACGGATCGCTGCTACATCACGCTCACGCAAGCGATGCGTCTCATCCTTGGCGGTGCTCCGGCGGGCCCGGCAGGAACAGGCAAGACGGAGACGACGAAGGACCTGGGACGCGCCCTTGGTGTGATGGTGTACGTCTTTAACTGCTCGGATCAAATGGACTATAAGTCCATGGGTGCGATTTTCAAGGGGCTTTCGCAGGCCGGTGCTTGGGGCTGCTTTGATGAGTTTAACCGCATTGACATTTCGGTGCTTTCCGTTGTCTCCACACAGTACAAGACAATTCTGGATGCGATCCGTGCGAAGAAGCCGCGCTTCATTTTTGAAGAGGAGGACATCGTTCTCAACGACTCTCCGTACTGCTGCTCTTTCATCACCATGAACCCGGGATACGCCGGACGCACGGAGCTTCCAGAGTCCGTGAAAGCCCTCTTCCGTCCGTGCGCAATGATTGTGCCGGATATGGACCTCATTTGCGAAATCATGCTTATGTCTGAGGGCTACTCTGAGGGCAAGGTGCTTGCGCGCAAGTTCATGATGCTCTATCGCCTCTCCGAGGCGCTCCTGTCGCAGCAGAAGCACTACGACTGGAAGCTGCGCGCGGTCAAGACGACGTTGAACGTTGCAGGAGCCATGCGCCGGCAGGATCGCACCAATACGGAGGAGCGAGTGCTTCTGCGTGCGTTGCGTGACTTCAACCTCGGAAAGCTAGTTGCAGATGACGTCAACATTTTTGTCGGAATGATTGATGACCTTTTGCCCAAGCAGCGCGAGCATGTGCTTCGCGCTCGTGAGCTTGACTTTGAGGCGAAGATCGCAGAAGCATGCAATGCCCTCCTGCTCCAGCCCGAGGAACTATTCAAGCTCAAGGTCTCGCAGCTTCGTGAGATTGCCGTCGTTCGCTGGTCTGTGTTCGTGCTTGGCCCGGCAGGCTGCGGCAAGTCAGAGATGATCCGCACGCTCGCGAAGGCACAAAACCTCTTTGGTGAGAAAGCTACAATCAATGTGCTGAACCCGAAGTCGGTGACACGCAACGAGCTGTATGGTTACATCCATCCTTCCACGCGCGAGTGGAAAGACGGACTTCTCTCCCAGATTTTCCGCGACCTCGCTAACACGTTCACGTGCAAGTCCGAGTATCTGGTGCTGGATGGCGATATTGACGCAGAGTGGATCGAGTCGATGAACACCGTGATGGACGACAACAAGACGCTTACTCTCGCTTCGAATGAGCGCATTCCGCTCACGCCGCCAATGCGTCTCCTTCTTGAGATCGAAAACATGCGCGAGGCATCTCCCGCCACAGTGTCGCGCGGTGGCGTCATCTTCATGAACGACACAGATGTGGGATGGGCACCCTTTGTCGCATCGTGGATTGCAAACCGCGAGTATGAGACAGAGCGTGGAATGCTTCAGAAACTCTTTGAAGGCTATGTTCCGAAGACTTTTGACTGGATGCGGAAGAACTGCTCGACAATCGTGCCACTGCCGGAAATCAACAAAGTGCAGCATCTCTGCTACATCCTTGAGGGCATCCTTGGAAACGGCGATAACTTCGCTGGTCAGTGCAAAACTATGGGCGCTGAATCTGCGCAGCAATTGCTCGAATCGTACTTCATTTATGCGGCTGTGTGGGCTATCGGTGGCGCCACCTTTGCCGACAAGCAGGTTGACCACCGAAAGGCGTTTGACCGTTTCTGGCGCGACGAGTTCAAGCTTATTCGTTTCCCCGAAGAGGGCACTGTCTTCGATTACTCTGTGGCCGAGTCTGCCTTCCCACTTAAGCTTGAGAGCGAAATCCTCTCGTCGCCCTTCACGCCGTGGGCCGAGCACGTGACTGATTACGTGCACGACGCGACTGCCATTTTCGGCAATATCTATGTTGCAACCATGGAGACTCAGCGCCTTACACATCTTCTCGATCTCCTAATGCCGAACAAGCACGCATGCATGTTTGTTGGTGGTGCTGGTACAGGCAAGACCACCATCATGTTCGACAAGTTGCGCAGCATGGACGCCGAAGCGTTTTCTTCGATGAACATCAACCTCAACTGCTTCACCGATTCGCTTCTCCTCCAGGGCGCCATGGAGTCTGTCTTGGAAAAGAAGACGGGACGTACGTTTGGGCCGGTGGGTACCAAGAAGATGGTCTATTTTATCGACGATATCAACATGCCACAGGTCGACAAGTACGGCACGCAGCAGCCAATTGCGTTGCTCCGCCAGCTCTTTGACTATGCGGGTTGGTACTCTCGTGACAAGCTCACGTGGCGCGATATCCAAAACGTGCAATTCGTTTCCTGCCTCAATCCTACGGCTGGTTCCTTCTATATCGACCCTCGCCTGCAGCGCTCGTACTGCACATTCGCAGTGCAGATGCCGGCCGCTGAGTCGCTCACACGCATTTTTTTGAGCATTGTCAATGGGCACTTTGCGACGGGATTCTCGCCGGATATCGTAAAGCGCGGTGAGGATATTGTCAACGCCACAATCGAGCTCTCAACAGCGGTTGCGTCAACGTTTTTCCCGACTGCGATCAAGTTCCACTACATTTTCAACCTCCGCGATGTTGGCAACATTATCGAGGGAATGCTTCGCTCGCAGGTGAAGTTTTTCCCGTCGCCGCTTGTCATGGTGCGGCTCTGGATGCACGAGTGCGAGCGGGTGTTCATGGATCGCATGGTGACAGAAGAGGACTTCACAAAGTTCAAAGACATGCTTGACGGTACCACAAAGAAATACTTTGACAACCTTGGCATGGACAAACTCACGGCACGACCGCTCTCTTTCACGACCTTCACGACAATCGAAGAGAACGAATTTGGAAAGAACCCATACTGTATGGTCGAGTCTGATGAAATTCTGTCGTCCCGTCTCGAAGAGAAACTGAAGGAGTATAACGAGGTGAATGCTGTGATGGATCTCGTGCTCTTCCAGATGGCTATCGACCATGTCTGTCGCATCACGCGTGTGATTGACAAGCCGCGCGGCAACGCATTACTTGTGGGCGTCGGCGGCTCAGGCAAGCAGTCGCTGTCGAAGCTCTCTGCATTTATCTGCGGCTACGAGATCTTCCAGATTACGGTGACGGCCACCTACGGCATGAATGATTTCCGCGACAACCTTCTCAACCTGTACACTCGTGCGGGTTGCAAGGGCATTGGAACGTGCTTCATTCTGACCGATGGGCAGATTGTGAACGAACGCATGATGGTCTTCCTCAACGACCTTCTTGCCTCAGGCAATATTCCAGACATTTTCACCAAGGATGTGAAGGACGAATTTTCAAATGCTGTGCGAGGCGATTGCAAGCAAGCAGGCATCGTCGACACGCCAGAAAATCTTTGGGACTTCTTTGTTGAAAAGTCACGCCGCTTCCTCCACCTTTGCCTTTGCTTCTCTCCTGTCGGCGACAAGTTCCGTATTCGTGCGCGGCAATTTCCTGCCCTAATCAACTGCACGACGTACGATTACTTCCATCCTTGGCCGCAGGATGCTCTCATCTCTGTTGCGAATCGCTTTATTAAGGGCGTGGACGGTATCTTGCCGGATGACACTGAGGGTGTTGCAAGCCACATGGCTTTCGTGCATACCGAGGTGAACAACAAGTCGCAGGAGTTCCTTCTTTCTGAGCGTCGCTACAACTACACGACGCCCAAGTCTTACCTAGACCTCATCGAAGTGTACAAGTTCATGCTTGCAAAGAAGAAGGACGACATCAATCAGTTGAAGGACCGCCTGGTGAATGGTCTTGAGAAGATGAACTCTGCGGCAGAGCAGGTGGCAGAGCTTCAAGAGAATCTTGTCAAGGATATGGCAATTGTCGAAGAGAAGAAGGTTGCGACAGACAAGCTGCTCGTCGTGGTCGGGCAAGAGACGAATATCGCGGAGGAACAAAAGGCCATCGCGATGGAAGAGGAAAAGAAGAGCCAGGCCATCGCTGAAGAAGTCATGGCCTTTCAGGCAGAGTGCGAGAAGGAAATGGCTGCCGCAGAGCCAGTCATTCAGGCGGCTATTGAGGCGCTGAATTCGCTCGACAAGAAGTCGCTCACGGAGCTCAAGGCGCTCGCATCTCCACCAGCTGGAGTCGATGAAGTCACGGCTGGCGTGATGGTTCTCATGGGTGGGGGCAAAATCCCAAAAGATCTCTCATGGGGCGCCGCGAAGAAGCTGATGGGCAACATTGATCAGTTCCTCAACTCTCTGGTGTCTTTTGACAAGGACAATACACCCGTTATCGCGTGCGAATGGATCGAGAAGAATCTCTTCTCCAAGGAGGCTTTCAATGTCGCCACGATGAAGTCCAAGTCTTCTGCCGCTGCCGGCATGTGCGGCTGGGTCATCAACGTTGTCAAGTACTACCGTATCTACGAGGTGGTTGAGCCCAAGCGACAGCTGCTCGCTGAGGCCAACGCAAAGCTCGACGCCGCCAACACTAAGCTCACCGAGGTGCGTGCACACGTTGCGGGTCTCGAGGCCAAGCTTGCGGAGCTCAACGCGCAGTTCGAGCAGGCCACGCAGGAGAAGAACGATGCGATTGCTGCCGCGGAAAAGACACAACGCAAGGCCGACATGGCGACACGCCTCGTGAACGGCCTTGCAGACGAGAACGTGCGCTGGACCGAGTCGGTCAAGTCCTTCGACCAGCAGGAAGCGCAGTTTGTCGGCGATGTGCTTGTCGCCGCCGCCTTTGTGTCATACATCGGGGCCTTCAACGCAAAGTATCGCAACGCGCTTGTAAACGATTTGTGGATCCCTGACATGATGGAGCGCAAGATTCCGATGACGGAAGGCATCACGCCGCTGCAGATGCTTACTGATGACGCAGAGGTAGCAGTGTGGAATGGGCAGGGGCTACCCACGGACTCTGTGTCTGTACAGAATGGTGCCATCATCGCCAACTGCAAGCGCTGGCCCCTCCTGATCGATCCTCAGCTTCAGGGAATCAAATGGATTCGTCGCAAACACCTTGAGATAGTTCAAGAATCGAAGCCGGAAGATTGGAACGAGGAAGAAAATGGTCCATTCCAGCCGGACCCCGAGAAGGCAGTCACCAAGGAGATGAAATGCGTGCAGCTCACGCAAAACAAGTATCTGAACGCGGTTGAGCTTGCAATCTCCAACGGAGAGGCGCTGATGATCGAGAACATCCGCGAGGACATCGACGCCGTGCTGGACCCCGTGCTGATGCGCGCAACGATCCGCCGCGGGCGCTCTCTCGTCATCAAACTCGGCGACAAGGAGGTTGAGTACGATCCGCGATTCATGCTTTACATCCAGACAAAGCTCTCGAACCCGCACTACAAGCCGGAGATTGCTGCCCAAACGACGCTAATCAACTTCATGATCACACTTGATGGTCTTGAGGAGCAGCTGCTTGGGATGGTCGTGAACAAGGAGCGTCCGGACCTCGAGCAACAGAAGGTCGAGCTCATGGAACAGCAGAACGGCTTCAAGCTCAAGCTGAAGGGCCTTGAAGACGAGCTGCTGTACCGCCTCTCTTCCTCGCAAGGGGACATCCTCGAGGACATCGAGCTGATCGAGGGCCTCGAGCGTGCGAAGGTCACGGCGACGGAGATTCAAGAAAAGCAGGTGGTAGCGCGCGAGACAGAAGTGGTCATCGCGAACGCTCGTAAGGCGTACGTGCCTGTTGCGGTGCGTGGCGCGCTGACGTACTTCCTCGTGGACCAGCTATGGGTTCTCGAGCACCTCTACCGCTTCTCCATGGCAAACTTTGTGACAATTTTCAAAAAGGGCATGGATGCAGCCGACGTGGTCCCGGAAGGCGAGGCGCCGGCAGAGGAAGCTGAAGGCGGCAAGGTTGACCTCAACGCGCGCGTCAAGAAGCTTGTCGACACGTCATGCTACACCGTCTTTTCGTATGTCTCGCAGGGCTTGTTTGAGCGCCACAAGCTGGTCTTTGCATGCCAGCTGTGCTTCCAAGTCCAGGCACGATCCGGTGAACTCGACCCGCACATGTTCGACTTCCTCATCAGGGGGCCGCGCGCGTCGGGTGTCGACAACCCGCTCAACGAGTGGCTCGACGATAACGCGTGGTTGACATGCAACGCCCTGAAGGAGTTCGAGGCGTTTGAGAAGTTGCCGGACGACCTTGTTGGTTCCGCAAAACGCTTCCGTGAGTGGTTCGAGCTTGAGCGTCCTGAAGAGGCCCAGCTGCCAGGCGACTGGAAGAAGCTCGGCGAATTCGAGCGGCTCCTCCTCATCCGCTCTCTCCGCACAGACCGCATGTCAGAGGCGCTTTCGTCTTTCGTGCGCAGCATCATGGGCGGCAAGTACGTGACCTCGCAAGCGTTCAACCTCGAGCGTTCCTACCAGGATGTTTCGCCGCAGACGCCGGTCTTCTTTATCCTCTCACCTGGTGTCGACCCTGTCAAGGACACCGAGAAGCTTGGGCGCCAGCTCGGTTTCGGGTTTGACCAGGGCAACTTTGGACTCGTTTCCCTCGGTCAGGGCCAGGAGCCTGTGGCCGAGAAAGCGATTGAGGTGTCCTTCAAGAACGGCGGCTGGGCGTTCCTGCAGAACATCCACTTGACTCCCAAGTGGACGGGTGGCTACCTTGAGAAGCGCTGCGATGACCTCGAGGCGGCCCACGTGGACTTCCGCATGTATCTCTCTGCCGAGCCCGCAAAGTTGCCGATCAACATCCTGCAAGTCTGCGTGAAGCTTACCAACGAGCCGCCCGAGGGTCTTGGCGCGAACGTGCGCAAGAATTGGCTGCCTTTCTCGGACGACTTCTTCGAGTCGTCTGCCAAGCCTGGTGAGCTGAAGAGCATCACTTTCGCACTTTGCCTGTTCCACGCCGTCGTGATCGAGCGCAAGAAGTTTGGACCTCAGGGTTGGAACCGTGTTTACCCGTTCAACTTTGGAGACCTCACGTCGTGCGCTCAGGTTGCCATGAACTATCTCGAGGCGAACCCCAAGGTCCCGTGGGACGATCTGCGCTACATCTTCGGCGAAATCATGTACGGCGGGCACGTCACGGACTTCTACGATCGCCGCCTCGTGTCGAACTATCTTCAGGCGTACATGTGCGACGACCTGCTCGAGGGCTTCGAGATCTTCCCAGGCTTCAAGACGCCGCAGAACTCGGGCAACGCGCGCGACATTCTGGAGCATATCGATACCGAGTTCCCGCAGGAGTCGCCTACCGCGTTCGGGTTGCATCCCAACGCGGAGATCGGATTCCGCCTCATGCAGGCTGACACCATGTTCACCAACATTCGCGAGCTGCAGCCGCGCGGCGCAGGTGCAGGCGGCGGAATGTCGGTCACTGAGAAGGCCAAGGCGATGCTCGACGACATCATGGAGAAGATGCCGGACCCCTTCGAGATGCTGGAGATCCTGGACCGCGTCGAGGAGCGCACGCCCTACATCAACGTCTTCCTGCAGGAGATCGAGCGCATGCAGGAGCTCATGTTCTACATGCGCAAGTCACTCGCGGAGCTCGCTCTTGGCCTCAAGGGCGATCTGCAGATTACAGAGACGATGGACGAGTTGATGAATTGCCTTGCGTTGGGCCTTCGCCCGGCGATCTGGGACAAATATGGCTACCCATCGAAGCGGATGCTTGGCACGTGGGTAACGGACTTGCTGCAGCGCCACAAGCAGCTCGCAGACTGGACTGGTGACATGCAGCTCCCGAAGTCGACTTGGATCTCTGGGTTGTTCAACCCGCAATCCTTCCTCACTTCAGTCATGCAGACCACCGCTCGCAAGAACGACTGGCCGCTCGACAAGACAGTCACTCAGACGGAGGTACAGAAGAAGGGACCCGAGGAAGTCACAGCTGCGAGCAAGGAGGGTGCTTTCATTCACGGCCTCTTCATGGAGGGCGCGCGCTGGGACGACAAGTCTGGCTCCATGGAGGAGTCGCGGCCGAAAGAACTTTACGCGAAAATGCCTGTTGTGCTCATCCGCGCCGCACAGTACACGGGCGTGGAGCAGAAGGACACGTACATCTGCCCGTGCTACAAGACGCAGGATCGCGGCCCAGGGTTTGTCTTCAACGCTGGCCTCAAGACCAAGGCCCCGTCGTCCAAGTGGATCCTAGGAGGGGTCGGTCTCCTCATGGACGTTGCCTAAAGTTGACAGCGTGACGATCTCTCTCGCCTGAAAGCATATTTGCACGAGGAGTAGGCCCCGGCGGAGTGCGAGCCGGTGTTGGTTTGTGTTTGAGCAAATGTTAAAGTAAGGAAGAAACACCTTGATCCCGCGTGTATGCGAGTGCCAGCTGGGTTGGGTTTTGTTTTGGGTTCAAGGGCAAAAATAATGACAGTGAAGAGGTGCACGTGTGAAGAGGGGGTTCAGATAGTCGGTATCGTGGGCCCGACCCCGCGTCGGGCCCACGCCCGAGATCCCGTCAGCAGTGAGAAAGCATAAGGCGCAGCCCAGTGTTTCCCGTAAGTGGTGAACCAGAAGCCCGAAGGCACGTGGTTTTACGAAAGAGTGACATCAGCATGGCGGCTTGGCAGGCCTCACCATGGTTTTTTGGCGGATGGTCTCACCATGTTTATTTGGCAAATGCGTGACAGGCGGCCGAGCAGAGGAACTTGGTGATTTGATTTTGTTTTCTTAGTGCGTGCTTGCCAGCTAGAGCGATCGCTTAGACAAGACGCAGCCGCCTACGCTCATCCGAGGTGAGCGCTGCCGCCTCGACGCCCGTCGCTCCCGCGTCTGTCTCAGAGTTGGACACAACAGTCACCGACGTGCTTGAAATGGAAATGTTGGTCACACTAGTCGTGGTGTTGACGCTTGACGAGATTCCTGCCGCAATTGCCTCGGCACGACCGGCAGTCTCGTGCTCGTGCGCATCCTTCGCTCCCTCGGCCGGTGAGGCGCGAGTAGATGTGCCCGCGGGTTGCGCTCCCGCAGCGGCACCCGCGCCCGCTGCCTCGCCGCGCGGCGTGTACTCTCGGGCGGCCAATTCGTGGAGCGCCTCGCGGTCGGCTGAGCGCCCAAACACCGCCACTGGCCCTGCCGGCCCGGCAGGGCCGCGGGGGGTGGTCTGCGCGCTCCGCGGCGCGGAGGCTCCCGCGCCCGCCGGGTCGGAGGAGGATGGCTTCTGCTCCCGCGGCGACCCAGGCGCGATGGAGCTTTTGGAGTCGCTGCTCGTGAACCAGGTCGTGCGCATCGACAGCCACTTCCGTCCGCTGCGAGGTGACGACGCTGTTGCCACGACGGGGGCCGCGCTGCGGAGCACCCCGGCGCGCTGTGCAGCGCTGGCCTCCCCCTTCTCGCCCTCCAGCCACAGCTGCATCTGTCCGCGGAGCGTGGCGTCGGCCTCATCGTAGATGGCGCGCGGCCCGGGTCGCGCGCGCTCCACCGACGGGCCGTACTCGCTCGCCCAGCTCTGCCAGCGCCTTGCTGAGTACTGGACCGCGAAGCCGCCGGGGCCTTTCGTGGAAGGAGAGACCTCTGAGTGCCAGACGCGTCTCTGAGTTCCAGACGCGTCCGTCGTTCCGGCCGGCTGCGGTGGAGGAACCGCGGTGGTTCCTACCAGCCGCTGGACCTCCGGCAGAGTGCTCCAGGCGTCGAGCCAGAGGCCACTGCCCGGCTTCCGCAGGACCTTGACCCTTTTCTTGCCTCCCGCTGCTGCTGCCTCGTCGCCCTTCACAGCGTCTCTGTCCGCCTCTTCCTGCTGCCTAGCAGTGCCCGCGGTCCCTCCACCGGCACTAGAGTCATCCGCATCGTCTTCCGCAGAATTGCCAAGCTCATTTCCGCCAGCTGGAGGTGCGTGCCCCTGCCCTGGTGCCTGCACCGCGGGGCGCCTCGCGTTGAAAAGCCGCATGCAGTCCGCCTCAAGATGCATCGCTCGCCGAGACAGATACGCATCGCGCTCCATTGCCTTGCACAGGAGCTCTCCAGCCACAGCAGCACGTTCTTGCGCGGCAGCGATGCTCTCCGCGGCAGCTGCCTCCGCTGCAGCGACGGATCGAGCGGTCGCCTCAGCATGCCCGGTAAGCTCGGCACGCAGGGCCACATTCTCTGCCTGCAGAATTTCGCGCGCGCTGCCGAGGACCGCTAGCTCGCTCTCCAGCGCCTCGACCCGCGCGCCCGCCCGCTGCCGCGCCTCGCCCTCCACCACCATCTCGTGGTAGCGCATCTCGGCCAGGCGCGCTGTCTTGTCGAGCGCTGCCGCGGCCTCGCTCCGCGAGAGCTCCGCCTCACCCCGCTTTGCATCGGCCATGCGGGCGTCCGCGGCCGCAGCAACTGCCTGCTGCTTCGCATACTCCTCGCACTGCCTCGCCTCGAGGAGCTCCACCTGAAGTGACTCAAGCTGGGCGTCGCGCGCGGCCAGCTCGCCCTGCAAGGACGCCACCAGCGCCCCGGCCACCTGCGCGTCCACGGCGCGCTCCCCTTGCTCCCGCGCAAGCGCCTGCTGGGCCGCTGCGAGCTCCGATCGCAGCACCTCGTTCTCTCCGAAGAGCCGATCGCGCGCCGCCGCGGCCGCCTCGAGCTCGGCGAGGAGCTCCGCCCGCACCTGCGCGTACTCGTCCTCCAGCGCGACCCGCTCGAGCGCCTCCGTCTCCAGCGCCGCCATGAGCTCCTTGACCTTGCCGTCGAGGGTCTCGAGCTTGTCCACCTGCCACTCGAACAGCAGCCACGCGCACAGCACCGCTTTCTCGCGCGCGCCGGCCGACGCGCCATCGTCGCCCAGCACGATGCTGCGCAGCGGGCGGTACACGCCCGTGAGGTACAGTCGGAAGCGCGCCTCCTCGACCGTGAGGAGGTTGAGCAGGCAGAGGAGCGCGTACTCGAGAACCAGTACGCCCTGCTCCGACGTCCACTGGTCGAGCAGCCGGACGAGCGCCTCAACGAGGTGCAGGTCGATGAGCGGCACCTTCAGCTCGTCCACGGCCGAGAGCTTCGCGAGCGCCTGCACGCGCGAGAGAGCTGACCATGTGATCCCTGCCCACATGACGCCATCGAGGGCGCACACGAGCGTCCACACGATCGTGTGGAGTATGGGGCCCGTCGGAATGAACGGCGGCGTCTCATCATCCCAGACCAGCTTGATCACCACCTCGACAGCCCCCGCGAGGGTGCAGAGATACTGTTCCGGCGGACATTCGAGCTTCTCACTTGACACAACCATCTCCAGCAGGATTTCTTCGGCGACCTTGCGCCTCAGCAGCACCATGCGGCTATGGGTGTGTGTCGCGAGGTGGCTGAGCAGCCCAACGCCGGCGTCCAGCGCCATGAGAAGCGGCACGGGGGCGTCAGCACGGACGGCCAGAGGCGGCACGGGGCCATCCGTGGCAGTCGCCGCATGGTCTGCAGCGGCAGCCTCGTCCCCGGCGCTTCGCGCGGCCTCCGCGAGCGCCGGCGAGCGCCACGCCTCGCGGACCATCTCCTCGACCGCGTCCATGAGCGCGCCGTGCTCGGCCATGTCCGCGCACGCCCGCGCGGAGCCGCACGCGCAATTGTTGAGCACCCGCAGCACCGCCGCGCGCAGGTCGTACGCCGAGTCGCTGTCGAGCGCGGCGAGCGCCCGCGGAGGCGCCTGGCCCGGATGGCGGAAGAGCCCGAGCAGCGCCGCGAGCGCCGCGGGGAGGTCCGGAGAGCGCGCGTCCATGATGCGCTGCGCATTGCGCGCATTGCGGAACGAGAGCTGCGAGAGCGCCTCGCAGGCGTGGTAGGCCGCGTTTGGGCTGCCGGACCGCACCAGGCGCTCCAGCCCTTCCAGCACGGACGGTGTTGCCCCGATCACCTCGCGGTTGGCGGCGGCCTGCGGGTGCGACGGGACTGTGATGTCGCAGAGCCCGCGGGCGCCTGCCGTCGCCTCGTCGAAGTCGTCAAACCACAGCTGAGAGACGAGGTCTCGCACAGAGCGGTGCCTTCCGTCGCCGGTGTGCACCCCGTCCATGGCCAGCGCGCGAACCGCAAGAATTCGCTGTCCGTTCCCACCCGGCGTCTCTCCGAAGTACCCTGCACCCGACGCCCCATCCCCGTAGCTGCGCTCGCGGTAGTACTTGTCACATTCCTCCGGACTCGCAAGTAGCACCCCGCGGTCACCACTCGACACCCCCAGGGCCGCTGCACCACCCTCATCCGCGCCGCCCCTGCTCTCTTGCGCGCCCTCTCCGATCGCCCGCGCCATCGGGTGCAGCGCGTTGCTGCGAAAGGCCCCTTCCTGGAGAGCCGCTGCCCGCATCGGCTCCCCGCCCATCGCCGCGTCGCGACGCCCCGCCTCCCGCCAGGCGGCCTCTCGGATCATCGCCCCACGGTTCGAGTCGAGTCGCCAGCCCGCCTCATGCTCGCCGCGCCGAGTTGCGTCGCGAGTCGCGCGCATCTGCAAAAACATTGCCCGGACTTCCTCGGGGTCGCGCGGTGCATACAGCACGCGGTCACCCGCCTCCGTGATAGACCGTACCCCGCCAGCGCGGTACATCGCGTGTAAGCGCTCAACGTCCTCCCCAGATGAGCGAGCCGAGTCGCCGGGGTGCCTGTTCGTCCGCACGGCGAGAGGAAGGTGAGGAGGGGTCGGCAACATTGTTGCTAGACACATCCCGTCTTCACCTATGACCAATGCATCCAAGAAATAATTTCTTGGGGCAAGATGTGCCGGGCCTAGCACCTGGGGATGTACTGCATGTGGCCGTCAGCACCCCGCGCAGGAATGTACCGACCCAGCCGCTCTTCCGGACGCTGGTGTAGCCACCGCGCCTGCACAGGTGCAAACCTTATTGAGCAATAACTCATCATGTAACATCGCCAAGTATTGACCGGATGCGTTTCGCCATCCCAGGAGACAGAGTTCCCCATGCTATGAGCTCGTCCCTTGCCTCTCAACAGCACCTCTCAACCCGTGTGAGAGGATGGAGGGACTGAAAATTAGACAGCATATAAAAATTGAAGCTTCAAGGTGCAATTATACTGTGCATCGCTACATGCAGCGCGCTGGGAGGGTTAGTACGTCCACAGCAGTCGCCATTTCCCCAATTGGGAGAATGAAGACTCACCCTCCGTTCACCCGTGGAAAAACGATGTTGACAAAAAGTCAATCCCTCCGGTGGTCAAAGGGCGGTCAATCGCAAGTCAAGTCACCTTCACCAATCTTTCTCTGACAACGTCAAACCTTCAGCCTTCTTGCTCTCCAATGAGTGACCCCATACCGCTTGCTTCTAGCTCACCGACTGGTCAGCCTCAAGCCGCGCGCAACGACATCTACACTGACACTCGAAAATGGCTGGATCTGGTCCTTTCGAAGCAAAAACTTTCACTCGTTCAGGCACCGTTGCCTTACGCAAGCCCATTCCTATGGTGGTTTCTTCCCCGAAAACGCAATGATCTCACAATGATTCAAGAACAGGTTGCCACCCTCTGCAAACTTTCCTCTGAAGAACTCCAGCGCTGGTACGATTCTGGTTCATCTCCGTCGATGTCGCCCCACGTTGGGTAATCATTCGTCCTTGTTGCATAAGTTTCGAGAATTCTAGGCTCTGTTCATGGTCTGCGGCCCTCTTGAAGTGATTCGCTCTTGAAGATTCTGCCCCCAGGCCTACAACAAGTGTGATCCGGCGATGGATAAAGAAATCTCGCGACTCTGCCATCAATGAGCTCGCGGTATCCCCCGTCACCTCTTTTCGGCCATTCCCGTTTTCTCCCGGGACAACTGCTTACCCGCTCCAAACTACTTGCTGGCTGGCATCTACTCTCCAGGTAACCCGCGTTTTCCTTCGAGTTCTTCCCATCTTCCGCTCGCGCACCCGCAGTTGGAGCGCTGTGGTGCTCGGTCGTATCATCTCGGAGTCTGAGCGCGCTGCAAGGACTCTTCTTGCGGGGGAGTCCTCTTCAATTACAGTCACGGTTTATTCCCGACGCTCTATCCTTCTCAGGGCGGAAGACCTAGTCAATGAGAAAAAATGGGGCTGATCCCATGCCCCTCCTGTCAACCAGATACCGGACGTCGCAGGGCTCGAAGGCGTCGCGGTCGATATCACTGCGAAAGAGTTCGAGTCTCTCGTGCTCAACGCCTTGCACGGCCCTCAACCCGCCGGAGGCACCTCGTATGCTCGATGCGCGCCGACGCTGGGGGCCAAAGACTTCAGCCGCGCCCCTGTGAAGCGCAGCGCTGAAGCCCCGGTGTGGAGCAACGTTCCCTCGTCTCGCACGCGGATCTGCCTTTCCGACGATCGCACCGCCACTCTCGACAAAGGCTCCGATGGCTCAGATGCCTCAAGGGCTCTCACGAGCTCTGTCAATGATGCGGAGCTAAGCAATCCTGAGAGATAGAGCAAGGACGCAGATGATCGCCCAGATAGTAGATGCAAGCTTTCGCCCACACACGCCGCGAGATATTTCCATTTTGCGTAACTTGAAAGTCGCAGCGCTGGGAGATTACTGCATGCTTTTTGGTCCACGTGTGAACTCCTCCCATGCCTTTTTCTCTACTGTGCTGTGACAGGAAGATCCCGCCCGCCTCATGCTGCTTGTTTTGCATTCCATGCTGCAACCTTTTCATGCGACGCAACCAGCCCAGCCGCGTTTCTCAGATTCTGGCATTCACGCAGTAGGGACTTTGATAGACCCTCACAGTATGTCCCATCTTCGATTCCCTCAACCATAACATAGAGTTCGAGGTCAGCGATCGTCATGGTCTTTCCGCAAACGAATGGGCCACCGCCTTTTCCAGCCAGCGCCTCCAGTTGCATGAAGCGGGTCGGCATCACAGTACTGTTTAGTGCAGACGCAACTGAAGCTCGCTGATTTTTCGACAAGCCTGTCCCAGGGAACAGCTGACCGTCGACAGGAGAGCGAGCGAGTGCGTTGCCGTACCACTGCGGTGCTAACGCTCTCTTCATTTCCCCGAGGCATTCCAGAAACATATCTATCTCTGGCTGAAATTCCAAGGGATACAGACCAGCTTTGTTGCCAGCCCACCGCAATAACGCGCCCGACTGCGCAAGGGTCCGTCCCAGGTGCTGAATGATCGGAACCTGCCCAAAGGGTAGCTCTCCCGAGGCACGCAACTTTGCTACATCTTCGTAGGTGACACGCCGATCTTCAAAGGACAAACCGCCGATCGTTAGCGCTAGCCTAACAGGCTCTGCCAGCCCTCGGATGTCTAAATACGTGAGAACGATTGTCTCATCCGAGGACATCGATCGAAGGCTCCGCCTTCGATCGACGCCCCACTACGCGGGGCGTGAGAGGCACTCCGGGGAATCCCGACACGGAAAAATCAAAACCGGAGTTCCTCGAAGCCACGTTGCCTGCCCTGCCCTGGTCCGAGATGGGGGTGGGGGCGGATGCCGTTCGCGTGATGGCTTGCCTCCTTTTCCTTCTGAGCGCTCAGGGGGACCTCCTTCCTGTCAACCAGGAACGGAGCGCTGAAGTTGTAGCAGGAAGGTCAGGGATCCGACGATCCGGAGGACCCCCGCTGACCCTGCTGGGCGCCGGATTCGTCCGCGCGACTGTCCCCATCACGTACTGATCGTTTCGACCCTCACACGCAGGGCAAAACCCATCACCATATGGCCAATCTCTGATGCCGAGACGATGCACGTGGACTCCCCTGAGCTTGCGGCTGCTCTCCCGAAGCTGCTCCCGCGAGGATTCTCCGTGCTTGACCTCGGCTGCGGGCGCGGGTACTACGTGGCTGAGATGAAGAAGGAGGGGTACGAGGTGCACGGGGTGGAGGGCACAGTTGGGATTGAGCAGATTGCGTTCCATGCGCCGATCCACCAAGCGGATCTCTCCGAGGCGCGCGCGCTCTCTGCTCTAGGGCTGCCGCGTGGCCACGTACTTTCTCTGGAGGTCGCGGAACACCTTGCCCGCGAAGATGAGGTCCGCCCCACCTATCTCTGCTTTTACTCGCATCGCTCTGCTCCACGCGGGAACGCTGCGCCACTCGCCGTTCCCGGGGCGCGGCACTCATGCCGCTGCGCGGGCTGCAGGAGACGTACCTCGACAACGTGCTGCAGCAGGTGGCGCCCGGCGCGCGGCTGCTCCTCTCGTGGGCGCTGCCCGAGGCGTGCCTCCCCGGGCGCGGCCATGGCCACCTAAACTGCCGCGAGAACGCCCACGTCATCCGCCGCCTCTTTGTCCGCGGCTTCCTCTTCCATGAGGCCCACACCGCCTGGCTCCGCGCGCAGGCCCGGCCCCGCCGCGCCCCCGCCGCGGACGCGCCGCGCCCGGGCGCGTAACCGGGCGCGCCGGCGCGGCAGGTTGATGGCTCCGCGGCGTACTGGTTCCGCGACACCATCATGGTCTTTGACGCCGCGCCGCCGCCGTCCCTCTCGGCCCTGCTCGCAGCCTCGCCGCTCCCTGCGCGCCCGGCGCCGCCGGCCGGCGCGCCCGACGCGCAGCGGCCGGACGTGCAGCGCGCGGTATTCACGCCGCTCGCGGACGACGGCGGGGGGCTGTGCGGCGGCCGCGTGCGCATCACGGCACCGGCGCCCGGGGCGCGGCTGCAGGTTCCGCGCGGAGGAGAGCTCGACCTCGAGGTGGTGTTCGAGACGGGCGCGTGCGCGCTCCACGCGCCGCGCCGCGCCGCGTGCGCGATCGTGTACATCGATGACGCCCCGGTACAGGCGCACTGCCCGCTGCCGGGCGAGGCCGCCTCGCGCGTCGAGCTGTACGGCATCCCCCCGGGCGCGCACGCGGCCTCAGTCGTGCCGGCCTTGTCGGGCGGAGAGGTGTTCCCCGACATGGCCGACTCGGCCGCCTTCACCGTCGAGGAGGAGGCGGCGGAGGCGGCGGAGGTGCCGGAGCGCGCCGAGGCCTGCGCGGCGGGGTCTGCGGCGTGGGGCGGCGTGGGGCGGCTGGAGCGCCTGCTCGGGCTAGACGCGGCGGCGGTCGACGGCATCCTCGCCTCGCTCCGCCCGGGCGGCGCCGCCGCCGCGCTCGCGGCCGTGCTCGACGGCG
>ENA-UOXV01001489-UOXV01001489.1-marine-metagenome-genome-assembly--contig:-NODE-1489-length-32683-cov-8.718708_pt1 | contig 32683 bp, 36 predicted proteins | sample MGYA00238165_ERZ766961 | MGnify/ENA primary metagenome ERZ766961 (study PRJEB28924, sample SAMN03173240) | marine metagenome | biome: Marine; feature: Water; material: Subsurface seawater | place: North... | reverse complement strand
GACCAGTACTAATAGCTCAATTGGCTTGATTTATGCACTGAAAAAAATTTTTACATAATTTTCAAAGATAAATGATATTAAATTATATAGTTTAAATAATAAGTATGAAAAATTTTTTAGAATTTGGTGTAAAAAAATTCGGGGAAAAAAAAATTTACGAAACCCTTTCAGGTAACTTATATGATACTTACATGCTAGGTAGGTACTTTAAGGATATTTATAATTTAGATAAATTAATAAAAAATAAGATTAAATTTAACAAAAATTTACTTCACGATACTAAAGATTTAAAATTTAATTTAATAAATTTTTTTTTACTTTTAAAAAATAAAAAAAATTTATTTTATGAATTTGGCTTTACTCTATTTGAGAAAATTTTTTATTTTAGGTTTTTTAATAATTTTTTTTCTAAAAAATTAGTTTTAAAAAAAGTTAAATTTTCTGGAAATGAAATATCGAGTCAATTTATTTTTTTTTGTCAAAACTTTTATAAAGATTTAAATATAAATGTTACTAAAGACATAAATAAAACTTTTTTTAGTAACTCTGTCTTTTTTTCTAAAGGAGTTACACTTTTATATGAAAAAAAAAATATGATTTATTTAAATAATTTTATCAGGGAGACTAGCTCAGGTAGTTTTGATATTTCGCTTTATCCAAATAAGAGAACTGTATCACTAGAAACTGGATATAAACTTTACTATCCATCGATTAATGATTTAAATAATTTAATAAGAAATTCGAATAAACATTTTTTCTATAGAAATAAAAAAAAAATAGGAAAAAAAATATATATTGAGATTTTATATGGAGATAAAAATTTAGGGAAAGCAATTAATAATCAGTTATATGCATTCTCAAAAATAAAAAAAATTAAAGCTTTCGCTAAATACCTTTCACTTAATACAAAATTTCGTCAACTTAATACAATCTAAAAAAAACAATTTTTATTTATAACAATCAATCTAATTAAAGGATGAGCTATATAATATGGCATATACTCTTTCTTTTGTAATTTATACTTTAGTTTTTTTTTATTTTTTAAATAACTAATTAATGTTAGAGCTCTAATTTCATTGTCAAAATTTTTTTCAATATCTTTTAAATTTTTAGGATATTTAAAAAATTTTTTATAAATTATTTTTCCACTATCAATTTTTTTATTCATCTCAAATAACGTAACACATATTTTTTTATTTTGTATTACAGTATAATATATTGTAGTGCTTCCCTTAAAAATTGGTAAATTGCCAGGATGACAATGCAAAAATTTCCAATTTAATAGAGATGAATTTTTAATAATTTCACCAGGATATGTAGAAACAATGTTTTTTTGAGATTTTATAGACCTAAATTTTTTTTCTAATATTGATGAATTTATATCACCAGTTTTTAAGTAAATTAATAAATTATTTAATTTTTGGTTATGAATAAATTGAAAAACAATTCCTTTTTTTTTTGAGTATAAAACTATGCCTCTAATTTTAATGTCATTTTTAGTAATTTGTTTAAGATACTCCAATGATCTTTTGGTTTCTGAAAGTATAAGTGAAATCATAAATATAATTTCAAAAGTTTTTTCTCAAAATTGAACATTTTTACAATATTTTCATTAAAATTAGAATGTTTTTTATTTGAATACTTTAATATTAATAAATCGTTTAATTTTAAAACTGTATTTAATTTTTGAATACTATTAATTTTATTATTTTTTATTAGAGCTTCACCAAATATAAGATATGATTTGAAGCAAGCATATTTGTTAGAAGTTTTCTTAAATGTCTTAATATTATATTTCTCTTTTAGATATAAATTAGCATTAAATTTCTTATAAAAATGAATAAAATTACTTTTATTTAAGTATTTAGAAAAAAAATTGCAAGATTTGCAGGATTTATATTCATTGTTTTTTTTTTCAATTTTTTCAGATAAATATTTGATTGCTTTTTTCCTTAAAATTATATCTTTTTTGGAGAATACTATTTTTTGATATTTAACTTTCCTATTTTTTTTAATTTTATTTTTTATTTTTTTCAGCATTTTTTATTTTTTTAACAATTCCATCTACAAATTTTTTTTTATAGGGTAAAAAATTATTTTCAATAATAAGATCGCTTTTATATGGTCTAGGAAAATTTATTTTATGTCCAACGACATTTTTTTTTTTATAAATATTCTTATTATTTCTTTTTTTTACTTTAGATAAATTTGTTTTAAGAAAAATCTGAAAGTAATTAATAAATTTTTTCCTGTTTGTTTTTTGGTGGTTTTTAAATATTGATAATATAGAACATATAACTAAAAAACCTTGAGACTCTAAAAATCTGCATAAATCTGATATAAGAATTGAGTTTTTTTCTCTATCAGCTTTAGTATATTTTAGTTTATAGGTCATGTACTTTCTTACAGTATCCCCATCAACTAATATTTTTTTACCTTTAAATTTATTAAATAATTTTTTTGATAAATAAGTTTTGCCAGAACCTGAAAGTCCTACTATCCAAATTACCATTTTTTTATATCTTTTTTTGCAAACTTATAATCTGATATTGTATCAATTTCATACCAATAATTATTATATTTTTTTATATTAAGTGACATTATTTTATTTTTTACACATAAGTTTATAAATGACGTCATATCAATTTTATAATTTTTAAGTTTTTTAAAAAAATTGTAGCATTTAATAAATGTAGATTTTTTTAATTTAATTATTCCCATAAATTGATATTTGGGTAATTTGTTTTTATTAATTTTTGAACCAATTTCAGTTAAATTATTTTTTTTAATAAATAAATTTTCAGCATCATTTAAAATTTTTTTATAGGACATTCTTTTTTTCCAATTATTTAACCAATTTATATTAACAGGTAGAATATTTTTCTTTGAAATCAAAAGTTTATAAATTTTCTCATGAAAAATTACATCTCCATATACGATTACTACATCTTGATTAACTATTTTTTTAGATAAAAATAAACTATATACCATATTGGTTGTTGAAAATTTTTTGTTTCTAATTCTTTTAAAACCAATTTTTTTTGCAATTGTTTCTAAATATTTATGTTTATAACCTGTAATAATAGCTTTATTTTTAAAATTTTTAAAAAAATTGTAATTGTGAAGAAGTAATGGTTTAGACTCTATTTCAACCAAACATTTTGGTTTTTTTCTGAATTTTTTTGGTAATCTAGAACCTTTACCAGCTGACAATACTATTAGTTGCATAAAATTTTTTTATTAAAATTTTGTCAATTCTTTTTATTTTTGAATATCTTTCAGGATGCCACATTATACCTAGGCTTTTTTTGTTCTTAACATGAAAAGCTTCAACTTTTTTGTCTTTTGTCATTCCAAATATATTAACGTAACTAATTTTACTGAATTTTATTGTGTCCGCATGATATGAGTTCACAGTTTTTGAAAATTTAGTTTTGTTTAATTTGAAGAAAACTTTGTGATTTCCAACAGTGCTTGTTTTTTTTTCTAATTTTAATTTAGATTTTTTTGCCAAAAACTGTGCACCATGACAAATCCCTATAATCTTAATTTTTTTTTTGATAGCAAAATTATAGACTTGATTATCTATTTTATTTCTAATTTTGTCTTTTTTATTTTTAATAAATGAGCTATTTCCACCTGAAAAAACAATTAAACTATATCTTCCATTTAAAGAATTGTTAAAAATTTCAATTTTTGAATTTGAAAAAATCTTTTGAAATAAATTTATTAATTTAGTATCAACACAATACTCAAATTGATTTTTATATATTTCCCTAATACTTGGAACAATTAATATTTTCATTAATATATTTTTTTATTTAAACAATCCAAAGTAATATTTTTCTTAGATAGAATTTCATTAAATTTATTCTCACCAACACCAATACATGCAGGAAGTGATAATTCTGCTGATCGAATACTCATATGCGAGTTTTGTCCACCAAACTTAGTAATTAAACCTCTAATTTTTCTAGAAAAAATAAAATCATAACCTGGGTCTGCACTTTCAATAATAACAATTTTATTATCTAATTTATTTAAATCATTTGTACTTTTGTAATAAAGCAGTTTTCCCATTGTTTTTTTTTGTGTAACATAGTTTCCATTAGTTATATTTTTATGAGAATAATATAGATCTCTAATTTTACAAATAGTTTCAGGTAAATGAATTTTGGAATTAATTTTGTGTATTTTTTTATTATTATTAATCTCTTCCTTTATATTTCTAATTATACTGTTAGCATCTAGAGTATAATGAAAATTTAAGATTGTATGTATATTTAAATAAGACATATCATCTCTAGTTATTTTATACTTTTTTCCAAATAAAATTAAATTTTCGAATATTAAATCTATACTCTTTGTAAAAATAAACTTTGCATATTCTCTATTATATATAGATTTTTTTATAAATTTATCTAAATCTTTTGAGTTTATTTTAAAATTATTTTCATTTAAAAATTTGTCTATTTTTGAAAGCTGTTCTTTTGAAAAATTGAATTTAATTTTTTTTTTAAGATTTTTTTCTTTAATATTAAAGTATTTGTTATATCCCTCTTTATAATTTAAAGATGTAATATCATAAGTGTTTGGTCTTAAATGACCATAAATATTACAAAATATTTTTTTATTTAATTTAATAAAACCTTCATTAACATTAGTTGCAATATTTGTGATAGAATTTAAGTATTTATTTTTCTCATTTAATGAAATTATTTTGGTTTCAACTAAGGAATTTAATATATCAATTGCAATGAAACCACATCTAGCTAAACCGGCAAAAGGTAAAGTTCCAAATTTTTTGCAATCTTCAACTAAAAAATATATTTTGTTTAAAGGGTAAATTTTCGATTTTTCTAAAATCATTTGTCTTTTTTTTAATTCAAGAATTTTTTTGAGATCTAAAAAAGATGTTTTATATGCAATATCATTTATTTTAATAAGTGAATTTTCTACTTTTTTTATTTCATGTTTAGAAAATTTTTTCCTTAGTTCACTATTTAATTTTGAAATAGTATTTGTAGTAAAACAGGTAAATAGGATTTCAAACTCAACTTTATCATGTAAGTTATTATTGTTTGTAAATTTATCTAAATAAAAATTAACTAATTTTTGAGAAATTTTTTTGTCAAGTTCATCGGGTATCCAGGAATTAAAATCAACCCTAATGTCTATGTAAGGAGTTCCATAAAAGTTAGTCATTAAATGATGAGCTTCAAGGTTTTTAAATCCATATTGATGCCTATTCGTAGACCATACATGGTCAGTTATAAGTTCTTTATAAAGCGACAGAGCTAATGGCCTGGGTTTAAACCCAATAATTTCTGCAGGATTCCAATCTGGCATAACTCCAAAACAATTTGTATTTCCATGCAGATCATAATTTTTTTCTTGGAGTTTAATTATTTTTTTTTCGAGACCAGTTAAAAGTTGACTGTAAATTTTTGTTGAAAATATTTTTTTATTTTTTGGTAATATAATTTTTCTTACTTGAAAAATAAATACTTTATTTTTTTTATTGATTGCAAATTCAATGTCTAAAAGTTCAGATTTAAAAAATTTTTTTATTTTTTTGATTTCTTTTAAAAGATTATTTATTTTTTTATCTTTAATTTTTTTAATTTTTTTTTCAAATATTGTTAATGTGTATGAATTGCCCGATCCAGACGTAACCACATCAGTCTTGTTACTTTTATCATAGTTGATATTAATAATTGGTAGATAATTATGAAGATCTACTGTTGTACAAACTCCTGAAATAACAGAATCTGTAACCATGTCTTGAATAATTATTTCATTATTATTTTTGTCATTATAACTTTCTATAACTTTGTTTATTTTATCTTTAACTAAATTTTTATCTTTTGGGTCTACATTTAAAAAACTTAAATATTTACCAGCTAGAGATTGTTTGTTGGAATCTTCATTTCTAGCAGAAGACCTAATGGCAATATGACCTTTAAACTTGCTCGAAATTTGTTTAATAACTTTATCAGCATTTTTAATGAAATAATTCTCTTTAAATAAAATTAATTTTGGTACATTGAATCCATAGGACTTTAATTTGATTAATGTTTTACCTTTTGTGCTAAATAACATATTGATTATTTAGTATAGAATAATTTAATTATGACAATATAATAAAATAAATTAGTCTTCGTATTTTTTATGAAAAATGTAATATTAACGGGTGGATCTTCAGGTATAGGAAAAGCTATACTTGAAATTTTAAAATCAGAGGGGTTCAATGTTATTAATTTAGATATAAAAAAAAATAATAATTCATTTTATCTAAAAACAGACCTTTCAAATTTAAATGATATCAAAAAAAGTTTTATTAAAATTGAAAAAAAATTTGGAAAGATTCATGCTTTGATCAATTCTGCTGGAGTTACATTTTCAGGTAATATTAAGAATTACTCTATTAAAAATTGGAACAAAACAGTTTTAGTTAATTTAACTGCCCCATTTTTTTTAAGTCAATTAGTCTCAAAAAATATGATTAAAAATAGAATTAAAGGATCAATATTAAATATTACTAGTATTGGTGCAGAATTAGGTTTTCCTGATAATCCAGCTTACCAAGCTTCTAAAGGAGGTTTAAAAAATTTAACAAAAGCATTAGCTTACGATTTATCAAAATATGGAATTAGAGTAAATTCACTTGCCCCAGGTTACACGGAAACTGCTATGAACAAAAAAAGCTTTTTAAATAAAACTTTGAGAAAAAAAAGAGCAGAAAGAAGCATGTTAAGAAGATGGGGAAAACCTAAAGAAATTGCAGAGACTGCATTTTTTCTCATTAGTGAAAAATCATCATTCACTACAGGACAAAATTTTGTAGTTGATGGTGGGTGGACGGTAAAAGGATTTTAGTTAATAATTATGAAAAAAATATTAAATAAGTATAAGAATTTAAAAAAAGCATTCTATAATAATGGGTGGGTAAAAATTGAGTCTTTTTTTACCGAAAAACAAATAAACAAAATTAATAAAGAGCTAGATATTTTTGTAAAGAATATCGCTCCAAAATTAAAACCAGGCGAAATTCATTATGCTAAAAATAAGATTAATACAATACATGTTCTGGATAAGTACTCTAAATTTTTCAAAAAATTGTTGCATTCAAAAAAAGTCAAAATTCTAGCATCGAGTATTATTGATGATGATGTAGTCCCTCAATGGTCTCAGTTTTTTGCAAAACCTGCAAAAGAAGGTATGACTGCACCCCCTCATCAAGATAACTATTATTGGTGTGTTGACAAAGCGAAGACCCTAACAATGTGGATAGCATTAGAAAACGTAAATAAAAAAAATGGATCTTTGTTTTATTATGATCAATCAAATAAAATGGGCAGATTAAATCATGAAGCTTCTTATGCAAAAGGTACCTCTCAAACTGTAGAAAAAAAAATATTAAACAAAATTCCAAAATGTAAGAAGAAGATCACTTCAGCAAAAGCTGGAGATATTTTTATTCATCATGGATACACTATTCATGGTAGCGAAAAAAATAAATCGAATAAATCTAGGAGAGGTATGTCTATGTGGTTTAAAGGAAAGAAATCCAAAATTTCAAAAAGATTATTAAAATCTTATAAAGAAAGTTTAGAAAAACAGACACAGTCCATTTACCAGACTTAATGTTAAATTAAATGATTAAAAAAAAAAAAAATACAATAGCGATAATATTAGCAAGAGGTGGCTCAAAAGGTATACCAAATAAAAATATAAAATCTTTTCTGGGCAAACCTCTTTTAGTTTGGACTATAATTCAAGCAAGAAAGTCTAAAAATATTTCAAAAGTTTATTTAAGCTCAGATTCAGATAAAATTCTAAATATTGGAAAAAAAAATAAGGTTATTACTATCAAAAGACCCAAAAATATTTCTGGTGATAAAGCAAAATCAGAAGAAGCTGTATTACATGTTTTAGATAAAATTAATTACACACCTGATGCTGTTGTAATGTTGGAACCCACTGCTCTTTTGAGAGAACCTTGGGATATAGATATGGGAATTAAAAGTTTTTATAAAAATAATTTAGACAGTGGATTTTCAGGTGCAATATTAGAAGATTTTTTAATCTGGAAAGTAAATAAAAATAAAAAACTTAAACCAATTAATTATAATTTTAAAAAAAAGGTTCCAAGACAGCAAAGAGAACCAGAGATCGTTGAAAATGGAGCTATTTTTATTTTCAAACCATCTGCAATTAAAAAATATAATAATAGATTTGGTGGAAAAATAGGTTTTTTTGAAAATAAGGTTTGGCAATCCTTTGAAATAGATAATATAGATGACTGGAAATTTGTTAAATTTATTTTTAAAAAATATTTATTAAAAAAATATAAAAAAGTTATACTGAAATAGGGGATTAAAATGGACAGTGGTAGACGAGTATATTTAAATGGAAATTATGTAAAAGAGTCAGATGCAAAAATTTCAATATTTGATTCTGCACTTATGTTTGGTGACATGGTTTTTGAGATGACTAGATCATTTAACAAAAAAACTTTTAAACTAGATAAGCACATAGAAAGACTTTTGTATGGTGTAAAAATTTATGAAATTCCTTTAAAAAAATCTGCTAAAGAACTTAAGGAAATATGCCTCCAAACAATAGAGTTGAATGAACCATTTTTCAATGAAACTGACGAACATAGACTAATGATCAACGTAAGTAGAGGACCACTTGGGTTATATGCTCCAATATTTGATTATAAATTAGAACCAACAGTAGTAGTAGCAGATTTTCCTTTAAAATGGACTGTGTCGTATATGGGTCAATTATATGATGAAGGTATAAATGCAGTTTTAGTAAATCAAAGGGCTATGCCATCTCATTTAATGGACCCAAAAATCAAAAGTAGAAGTAGAGTATTTTATCAAATGGCAAATATTGAGGCTTCAAAATTTAAAGGTAAAAATAATTGGGCCTTGTTGATGGGTTTAGATGGACATATTGCAGAAGGCAGCGGTGATAATTTCTTTATAGTTAAAAATGGAGTTGTTATTACCCCTAAACCAAGAGATATATTAGTTGGAATAACTAGAAATTATATTTTTGAAATTTGTAAGGAGCTTGGAATAGAGTGTATTGAAAAAGATTTTGGTCCTTACGAAATAAATACTGCAGACGAAGCTTTCATGACAGGAACTCCATTTTCAATTTTACCTGTTTTCAGATTTAATAGTTTAAATATTGGTGATGGAAAATTTGGTAAAATTACTAAAATCTTGATAAATAAATGGGGAGAAAATGTCGGTGTAGATTTAATTAAACAAATTAAAGATATGTCAAAAGAATGTGAGGGAATTAGAAAAAAAACAGTAGGAACTTCAAACCCTTATCAATTCTCTTCACCTGATATGCCTGCTTAATCTGCAGTTTTTAAAGTATTGATTAATTTATGATTATAAAAATAAATCAAGATATTTATTTAAGAGGTTATAAAAAAACAGATTTAAGTTCAATTTATAATTATTCAAAAAAAAAAGAATTCGTTAAATATATGGAATACAAACCATTTACGAAAAAAGAGTGTAAGAAATGGATAAAAAGAAAAATATCAGACAAAAATGTTAAATTTTATTGCATATTTTATAAATCAAAATTAGTCGGCACTTACCTGATAACTTTTATGGGTGAGAAAAAAAAAATATGTGATTTAAGCTATGGTATTGACCCTGATTTTCAAGGAAAAGGTATATTCCATCTAGCTACAAAAAAAATTTTATCAAAATTTAATTTACGAAGATTTCAAATTTATACAGCATCGAAACATAAAAAAAATCTTTTAGCACTAAAGAAATTAAATTTTAAACAAGAAGGTTATTTAAAAAATTATTATTTTAATTTAAAAACGAATAAATTTTTTGATGGTATACTTTTATCGAAATGCAAATAAAAAAATTAATCCAAAGCAAAAAAAATAAATCTATTTTATTGATTGGTGGTAATATTTTTAACCATGATGGTCCAGTTATAGAGTTTATTAAAATTTGTAAATCTAAAAAAATAAAATTTAAATTAATTACTGATCGTGAGCATTTATCTTATCCAGTAAAAAATAATTTTTCCTTTAAAAAGACTTTAACTAAAATGAATGTAAAATTTAAAATTCTTGATTGTTTGAACTTAAAAGATATAGACAAAATCTGTTATGATCTTGATGGATCCGATACTATAATTTTATCTTTAAATTCAATTTGGTTTTTAAATAAAGCAATTTTAAAAAAATATAAAAATGTTTTTAATTACCATAATGCTAATTTACCAACCCAGAGAGGCGCAGGCTGTCATTCTTGGAGAATAATGATGAATAGTTTTTTTACATCAATTAACATTCATAGAATACATTCAAAAATAGATGCAGGACCTATTGTATTAAAAAAAAAAATAAGAGTTCCCAAATATTGTATTAATCTTCAAGATTATTACGACCATATTAAAAATGTTGAAATAGATTTTTTTAAAAAATTTTTAAACGAAATAAACAAAAAAAAATTTAAAAATATCAAACAATCTAATTCAAAATCTTTTTATTTTCCTTGGCTAAAAACAAAAAGAAATGGATTTATAGATTGGTCGTGGGATACAAAACATATAATATTTTTTTCACATGCATTTGATAAACCATTTCAAGGAATTTCAACTTTTCATAAAGGAAAAAGAATTAATTTGAAAAATGCAAAATTTGTAGACAAAAAAGTAAATTTTCATCCTTTTCAATATGGGTTAGTTTACAGGAAATTAGCAAATAAAATTTATGTTGCAACAAAGTCGGGTGGAATTAGTTTTGAATATTTAAGTGTATTTAAACATAAAATAAAACTAGGTGATAGATTATACACAGATTTAAAGAGTTTATATAAAGGAAGAATATTGGGTAGATGAATAAATTTAATAAATTAATTAAATCTATAAATAGTAGATTTGCAAAATTCAATAATACGGAATTAGAAAATGTCCTAAATGTTCTTAATAATAACAAAAGATTAGATTATGTAAAAAAATTAGAGGGACTTTTTTCGAAAAAATTTAAGGTTAAATATTCAATAGCTTGTAATTCAGGCACTTCAGGACTGCATTCTGCTTTAGCCGCTTTAGATTTAAAAAAAGGGGATGAAGTTATAGTTCCTGGGCTTACAGTTGTTATGGATGCTTATGCTGCACTTCATTTAGATGCTACACCAGTTTTTGCGGATGTGGACAAAGATACATTTTTAATTACTGCTAAAACAATAAGACCAAAAATTACAAAAAAAACAAAAGCAATTATTGTAGTTTCACTTCAAGGTTTGCCAGTTGATATTGATCCAATATTAAAAATAGCCAAGAAAAAAAATATATATGTAATTGAGGATAATGCTCAAGATATGCTGGGTAGTTATAAAAAAAGAATTTCTGGACGCTCTGCCGATATAGGTGTGTGGAGTTTTGAAAATAAAAAACACCTTAGTGGCGCAACAGAGGGAGGGATGATATCAGCAAATAATAAGTATTTAGCAGAAAAAATAAGAAAATTTGCAGGCATAGGTTATAAAAATATGACAGCAACAGGGGGAAGAACTTCATTAGCAATTAGTACTGTTCAAGATCCAGATTATGAGAGATTTGATACAGTTGGTTTAAATTATAGAATGCCTCAAATAGTAGCTGCTGTTTGTTATGCTCAGTTAAAAAGCGTGAACAAAATCGTAAATAAAAGAAGAAAAGTAGCAAAATATTTTAGTGAAGCAATAAAAGATTCTAAAATTTTAATTGAACAATATACTCCAAAAAATACTAAGCATACTCATTATACATTTGCAGTAAAACTTGTGGATAACAGAAAAGTAAAATGGAAACAGTTATACAATATGTACAAATCAAAAACTGGAGATGGTTTTTATGGAGCATGTGTGTGTCCACACTTAGAACCTTCCATTAAATCTCATTTAAATAAAGTGGGATGCATAAAGTGTAATTGGAACAAAAATAAATGTTTTTGTACTAAAAAAGGTTATTTGCCAATTGCAGAAAAAATTCAAAAACAAATAATTCAATTTAAAACTAATTATAGAGATTTAAATTTAGCAAAGAAAAATTCTAAAATTTTGAAAATAATTTTAAATAAAATTGACTCTTAATAGTCATGACACTTTCATTAGGAATAATTCAAGGGAGATTAACCAAAAGTCCAAGAAATAGACTTCAATATTTTCCAAGAAAATGGATGCAGGAATTTGTTAAAGCTAAAGAAGCAAATTATGATTATATAGAATTTTTTTCTGAGAGAAAATTTAATCCAAAAAATCCAATTTGGAATGAAGAATTAATTACTCGATACAAAGAGTTATCAAAAAAGAATAATTTGAAGATAATAAATTTTTGTGATGACTATATAATTAGCAACGATATTAGAAAAAAAAAAACTTTAGAATATCTAAAAATTTTAATTAAAAAAATTCAATTTTTAGGTGCTAAAAATTTAATATTACCTCTTTATGGCAAGAGCGAGATGAATGATGTTAATTTTAAAACATTCTTAAAATATTTTAAAAAAATAATAAAAATATCTGAAAAAAAAAAAATAAATATCTTATTAGAAACAAATGTAAATTTCGATGTTTTTAAAAAATTTAAATTTTTATTAGGAAAAAAAATTTTTTTAGTTTTTGATACTGGTAATAGAGTGATCAAAAATAAAGATTTAGCATCAGAGATATTGAAATTTAAATCATTTATCAAGTTAATTCATATAAAAAATAGAGATAAATCATTTAAGAACATTAGGTTGAAAGGTGGATTAGTTGATTTTGATAAAGTTTTCAAAGCTTTAAAAAAAATTAAGTATAAAAACAACTTTACAATTGAATCAACTAGATTAAAAGATGCTTTTTATACTGGTAAAAATAACGCAAAAATGATTAAAGCATTAATTAAAAAATATTTAAAATAAAATTTATGGAAAAAATATTTACAATAGCAGAAATAGGCATAAATCATAATGGCGACATGGATATAGCCAAAAAACTGATTAATATTGCTAAAAATTGCGGGTGTGATGCAGTAAAATTTCAAAAGAGAGATATCAATACCGTCTATACAAAAGAGGAATTATCAAGCGAAAGAAAAAGTCCATGGGGAAATACGTTTGAACAACAAAAAAAAGGATTAGAATTTAACAAAGATCAGTATGATGAAATAGACAAGTTTTGTAGAGAGAAAGATATAGAATGGTTTGCTTCAGCATGGGATATAAATAGCTTAAAGTTCTTAGATGATTTTAATTTAAAGTATAATAAAGTTGCTTCAGCTTTAATAACTCATAAATCCTTTTTGAAGGAGCTTGCGAAAAGAAAAAAATACACATTTATATCAACCGGTATGAGCAATTATAGTGACATAGACGAAGCAGTTGAGATTTTTAGATCAGAAAATTGTCCTTACGAAATTATGCATTGTGTATCTACTTATCCATGTCCTGAGGAAATATTAAATTTAAGCATTATACCAAAATTAAAAGAAAGATATAATTGCAACGTAGGATATAGTGGTCACGAGTCGGGGGTAATTCCAAGTATTGTAGCCGCAACTTATGGCATTTCAAGTTTGGAAAGGCATATAACTTTAGACAGATCAATGTATGGTAGTGATCAATCTGCGTCTTTAGAGGAGCCAGGATTAAGAAATCTAATCAACTCAATAAAAAAAATTCCTGTTGTCATTGGAAATTTGGACAAAAAAATATTTGATGAGGAAAAGTCAATTGCCAAGAAATTAAGATATTGGGAAAAATAATTTAATTTTTTTTAATTTTAAAACACTATGTATCTTAACATTTATAAAAAAGTTTCTTATATAAACAAAATTTCTAGACCTTTTCAAATTTTCACTTTAGTCGATTTTTTAATAAATAGACTTTCAAATTTTTTTGTACCTATATTTATAATTTTGGGGGTTAAACCTAACACAATAACTAAAATAAACTTTTTTTTGGGCTTAATTGCAATATATTTTGTATCTTACTCACAAAACTTATTCGCATATGGAGTCGCCTTATTTTTTTGCACAATTTTAATTGATCATATAGATGGAGGAGTGGCCAGATATACAAAAAAAAAAACTTTTTTTGGAAAATTTATTGACTCTTTGACTGATGCTGTAATTTTTTCAGTTTTTTATTTTTCAATTGCTTTATATTTTTTTCAATTAAGTAGTGATTTATTAATATTTTATTTAGGCATTATTTCCTCATTTTTTATTTTATTAGAGGTGCTAATTTTAGATAAATTTTCCTCATTAGTGAGATGGTGCAATCAGGAAAATAAATTAAATTATTTACCTTATATAAGAAAAAAATATTATTTAAGAATTTTTTTAATTTTAAGGGATATTATATTATTTTTAACTTTTGCATTAATATTTTTATACCATGAGATTATTTATTTTTATTTTATTTTAATAATAATACATTGTTTATGGTTGGTTTCTTCTATTTCAAATATCGCTTTACATTTATATTTTGGAAAAAAACAGTTAGACTTTAATAAAAAATAAAATTTTACTTTCAGACAATAAAAGTATAAAGAAACATAAATGAATAGCAAAATAGTTTATTGTGGTTTGGCTGCTGATATTCTTCACGAAGGACACATAAATCTATTAAAATTCGCATCAAAATATGGTCAAGTTACAGTAGGTTTGCTTACAGATAAAGCTATTGCTGGCTATAAAAAATTTCCTCATCTCGATTATAAACAAAGATTAAGTGTAATCGAAAATATAAAATATGTTGATAAAGTAATTCCCCAGTCCACTTTGGACTATTCTGAAAATTTAAACTTACTGAAACCAGATTTTGTAGTCCATGGAGATGATTGGAGAACTGGGCCACAATCAAAAGTAAGAAAAAAAGTTATTACCGAATTAAAAAAATGGTCAGGTAAATTGATTGAAAAAAAATATACGAAAGATATATCCTCTTCTCAGATTAAAGAAAAAATAAGAAAAGTAGGAACCACTCCAGATTTAAGAAGGGCAAAATTAAAAAGATTGTTAGAGGCAAAACAGTTAGTAAGAGTTTTAGAGTGTCACAATCCATTAACTGGATTAATTGTAGAAAATGTAAATGTGCAGAAGATAGGTCAATTAAATGAGTTTGATTGCATGTGGTCATCAAGTTTAACAGATTCAGTTTCAAGAGGTATGCCTGACAATCAATCAGTAGATTATTCTACGAGAATTAATGGAGTAATAGATACTTTCAATGTTACCACTAAACCAATGATATTTGATATTGATAATGGAGGTCAATTAGAGCATTTACCACATGTAGTAAAAAAATTAGAAAGAGCTGGAGTTTCAGCAATAATCATGGAAGATAAAGTGGGTTTAAAAAAAAATTCACTATTTTCAGATCAAACTGGAGTTCAACAAGACAACATTAAAGATTTTTGTCAAAAAATTATTAAAGCTAAAGAAGCTTCTATAAGTGATGATTTGATGGTGATTTCAAGAATAGAAAGTCTTATATTAGGAAAATCTGTAAATGACGCAATTAAAAGAGCAGTTGCATATAGTAAAGCTGGTACTGATTGTATAATGATACATTCTAAAGATGATAATCCAAAAACAATTTTTCAATTTGCAAAAAAATTTTTAAAAACTCAATATGCAAGACCACTTGTAGCAGTGCCTTCAACTTATTCAAAAACGAGAGAAAAAGATTTAATTAAAAATGGTTTTAATATTGTAATATATGCAAATCAGCTCTTAAGATCTTCATATAACTCTATGATGAAAACAGCGCATACAATCTTAAAAAATGAAAGAGCATTTGAGTGTGAAAAAAATATTAGCACTGTAAAAAATATAATTGAATTAATAAAATAACAAAAAATGATAGATCCAAATTTTTTCTTGGACTATCTAAATAAAAAAAAAAAAATTGATTTTTTTTCAGGTGTTCCAGATAGTTTACTAAAACCCTTTTTAAGTTGTTTGGAAAAAAATAAAAAAATAAAAAATATTATTTGTGCCAACGAGGGAGCTGCAGTTTCGTTAACTATTGGTTATTATTTAGCTACTAACAAAATTGGTATTGCATATTTGCAGAATTCTGGACTTGGAAATGCTATAAATCCATTAATTTCTATAGCAGATAAAAATGTCTATTCTATTCCATTACTTATGATTATTGGTTGGAGAGGTTCACCAAAATCGAATGATGAACCTCAACATATGGCTAAGGGAAAGATAACACGATCGTTACTTAATGAGTTAAAAATAAAATATATAGTTTTACAAACTAAAAGTGATTTAAGTAAGATTAGCAAATTAATAAGTTATTCACTAAAAAATAAAACCCCAGTAGCTGTACTAGTTAAAAAAAATCTTTTTATAGATAAAACTTTTAAAATAAAAAAAATTGAATTTGATAAATCAATATTGAGATCTGAATTTATTGAAGAACTATTAAAAAATATAAATTCTAGAGATAAATTAATTTCTACTACAGGATATACCTCTAGAGAATTAAATAAAATTAGAAAAGATAAAAAATTAAAATTTGGAGATGATTTTTATATGATTGGAGGTATGGGGCATTCATCAAGTGTATCTTTAGGGTATTCTATTATGAGTAAAAATAAAAATGTATTTTGTTTAGATGGAGATGGATCTTTATTGATGCATATGGGCTCATTAATTACTTTTGCTAAATATGGTAAAAGTAAAACTAAATATATTTTATTAAATAATAATTCACATGAGTCGGTTGGTGGCCAGCCAACAAATTCTAGATACATTGATTTTGAAAAATTATCAAAAAGTATAGGGTTTAAAAGTTATTTTAAAATCTCATCATTAAAAAATTTAAAAAATAATATAAGGACTTTTGTAAAAAAAAGTGGACCAAGCTTTCTCGAAGTAAGAATAAAATCAAGAAATATAAAAAATTTGGATAGACCAAAAAAGTTTTTAGAAATAAAAAAGAAATTTATGAGATAAAATGATTGTAAATGATGTTTCAAAATTAAGTGATTTCAAAAAAATTATATCTAATAAAAAATTTAATAAAATTTTTTTGATAACAGGGAAAAATTCATACTTTAAATCAAAAGCAGATAAATTTTTTAATTTTCCTAAAAATAAATTAATTAAATTTTATTTTAAGAAATCATTTTTACCAGAATTTGATGAACTAAAAATTATAATAAATGAATTAAGAAATTTTGACCCAGACTTAATATTAGCGATAGGAGGTGGTGCTGTAATTGATTATGCAAAAATAGTAAGCATTGTTGAAGATATAGAAATAAGTGATTTGAAAAAAAAACTAATTAATTATCAAAAAATAAGCAAGAAAAAGTTATTTCCACTGATTGCGATCCCTACGACAGCTGGGGCTGGTGCTGAAGTTACTTCAAATGCTGTAATTTATATTAATAAAATAAAATATTCTGTTGAAGATAAGTTGCTAATACCAAATTATTTTTTTTTATTTCCTAAACTCATATTAAACAACCCAATAAAACTTAAATCTGCGGCTGGATTTGACGCAATTGCACAAGCTGTCGAGTCTTTGATTTCAATTAAATCAAACAAGTCCAGTGTATCATTTGCAAAAAAATCTTTAATAATTTCCTCAAAAAATTACTTACCATTTTTAATTAATCCAAATAATGATAATTCAACAAAAATGCTTATAGCATCAAATTTAGCTGGTAAAGCAATTAGTATTTCAAAAACGACTGCTCCTCATGCTGTTTCATATCCATTTAGTACACTATTTGGTATTAGTCATGGTCATGCAGTTTCTCTAACTTTTGAAAAATTTTTATTATTTAATTATCAAAATATTAATTTTTCATCCTCAAATTTTAATTTAAAAAAAAGATATCAAATAATTTTTAACAGCTTTAATGTAAAAAATATAAAAGAATTATGTAATAAAATTAAGTTTATAAAAAAACAAGCTAATTTAGAAGACTCATTTAATAAATTAAATATTAATTTAGATAAAAATCTTAATAAAATATTAGATCAAATAAATATTTTAAGACTTAAGAATAATCCGATCCCTTTAAAACAAGAAGATATTAAATTTGTTTTAAAAAATAAATTATAATGGGAAATATAAAAAAAATATTTAAGTTATTTTTAAGTGTTTTGTTAAGCCCGCTAAAAATAATTCCCTTAAAAAAAGATACAATAATTATACAGAGTACAAGTCCTAATAGTTATAGCAATAACACAAGATATCTATATGAATTCCTCTCAAAAAAAAAACTCAATGTTTATTGGTATTGTCAAAATAAAAAAGTCAAAGATTACTTAAAAAAAAGAAAGTCAAATTTTGTATCACTTAGTAATCCATTAAAGTTAATTTTTATAACTCTCAAAGCAAAAGTAATTATTGATGGTGGTTCAAATTACTTTAATTTTTTAAATTTAATACCCAATTCTTCAAAAAAAATTCATATTGGCCATGGTGCAGCAAACAAGATGGTATTGCATAAATTTTATAAATCAAATGTAGCAGATTTTTATTTTAACAAATTTGATTATATAAATTTTCCATCTAAGTATACTATAGATAAGGTTGCCAAAAAAATATATAAATTAAATAATAGCAAAATTGTTAAATTAGGTTACCCCAAATTTGAAGAATTAAAAAAAAAAAATAAAAACATTAGAGAAAAAAAAAAAGTTATATTTTACACTCCAACTTGGAGGCCTTATAAATATCCTTTACCATTAATCAATTTAAAAAATTTTAATTTAAAAGATTTTCAAATATTTTTAAGAGAAAATAACATAAAATTTATCTATTCTAGACATTCTATAAATTCTAACTTTCATGAAGATGCGATTGCAGATAACAAAAATATTTTTTTTATTGATAATGAAAAAAATCCCTTGTTTGATACAACAAAATTTCTTAAAAAAATCGATTTATTAATAAATGATTGCTCTTCAACCTCAATAGAAAGTCTTTTTATTAATGTACCTCAATTAAACATTTTTCCAGATTTAAAAAGATATAATCGAGAAAGTGGATTTTTAAATAACTATGAGGAAAATTTAACAGGTCCTCTTGTATACGACTATGAAAACTTTAAAAAATATATCAATCTTTATTTGAAAAAATCTGCATACTATAAAAAAAAATTTTTTAAAAAAAATTTAATAGAGAAAAATCGCTACTATGACATGTATAATCAAAATTCAAATTATTTGTGTCTTAAATTTATTAAGACTTTATTGTAACTTATAGTTTTCCTGTTAGAGATTTTATTGTTTTATTTTTACTATTCTTTTTATCACTAAAATAATTTTCATATTTTGGTCCATTCTCAAAACTTGAATAAGTGTAATATAATATCCTTCTCTCGGTTTTTGAGTTATTTTTATCTGAGCGATGAGGACATGTATTTTTAAAAATTACTAAATCGCCAATTTCAAGATTAATTTTTTCAAAATGAGTTTTTTCCTCAATTGTATCTAAGAGATTTGGTGTCCCATCGTTAGTTGTATTGTTAAGTAGTTCATTAAAATCTCCACTATGAGAGTTGGCAATTTCTATAGTTCCATTTTCATTTGAGCAATTATCTAAAGCTAATAACGCATTTACAAAAAAATTATCATAATGATACCAGCCATTTTTTTCATCTCCGTTGTTATCTAAAAACTTAAATATTCCATCATAATGGGCACTAAAACCCTCACCTCCCGGAGGTTTTGCATTAAACTTATCTTTAAATATTGTAACTTTTTTTCCTAAATATTGTTCAATTATATAAATAAAATTTAAATTAAGTTTTTTTAGACATTCTCCCTTATTATAAATTTGTTCTATTCTTCTTATTTTATTATTTCTATCAAAATAAATATCTGCACCTTTAGCAGACTTTATTTCAGACAAAATATTTTCAACATCATATTTTTCTATAAATTTCTTTATTTTAAAAAAACCTCTAGTTTCAAATTGTTTTTTAAAATCACTATTATTCATGTTAATATAAATATCATTTATAATATTTTATAATATAAAATAATAATGAATTTAATTAATTCATCACTAATAATTAAAAATCTCATTAAAATATTATTTTCAGACTTTGATGTAGTTTTTTTCTGAAAATAAAAAATATCAGTCAATTTTTAAAGACTTAATAGGTGAAATATCAAAATATAATAAAAAAATTATCTATTTAAGTTCAGATATTAATGACTTGGAGGTTTTCTTCAGATATAAAATTAAATAAGTATATAAGTGATCAGTATGATAATTTTGAGGATTATAAATTTATGGATAGCCTCCCTGTTTTTGGAGGTATTTATGATAATTCAAATTTTTGTTTTGAAAGTATTAAAAATCTAAAATTAGAAAAATTTACCACCAATTCCAAAATAGTGAATAAAATCATTGCTTGCTATGCTGGAAGAAATTCTTTATTTTCTGAACCAATAATTTATAATTTTTACGATTTAAATTATCAAAATTATATTTATGAATAAAAAATTATTTTATTTTATTTTTGTATCGAATTTTATTTTTTGCAAAGATGTTTATGCTTATCTAGATTCTGGAACTGGGAGTATTATTATTCAAGCAATAGTTGTTTTTTTAGCTTTGGCTCTTGGGTTTTTAAGTTATTGGTGGAAAAAAGTTAAAGAAGGCTCTCAAAAGCTTATTTTTTTCTTTGAGAAAAAGAAAAAATAAGTCATGGAATTATTAACACTTATTTGTGCCAGAAAAGGCTCAAAAGGCATCAAAAATAAAAATATCAAGCTGTTTAATGGTAAGCCATTAATTTATTATACAATCAAAAAAGCTCTTACATCAAAGTTCATAGATGAAGTGTACGTTTCTACAGACTCCAATAAAATATCAAAAATTTCAAAAGTTTTTGGAGCTAAAGTAAGATTTTTAAGAAAAAAAAATTTATCACAAGACAACACTCCAGAAATTAAAGTTTGGCAAGATGCAATTTCTCGACTAGAAAAATTGAATAAAAAAAAATATGATTATCTATGTGTTTTACCAGTAACATCTCCATTAAGGCTCACGAAGGATATTGATGATTGTATTAAGATTTTTAAGTCAAAAAAATGCGATGGGGTCATATCAATTACACCATCTTCAAAAAATCCTTATTTTAATATGGTTCAAATTAATAAATCAAATTTAAATTTAATTAATAGAACAAAAAAAAAAATTTTTACTAGACAGAAATCACCAAAAGTATATGACGTGACTACTGTAGCTTATGTTATGAGTACAAAATTTATTAAAGAAAAAAATAGTATTTTTGATGGAAAATTAAAATATACAATTATTCCTAAACTTAGATCTGTAGATATTGATGACGAAATTGATTTTAAATTTGCAGAATTTTTATACCGAAAAAAATGGAAGTAATAAATTTCTTAAAAAAAAACTATAATTTTAAAGGTAAAAATATTTTAATCACTGGAGCCAATGGAAAGATAGGTTTAAAGCTCGCAAAATTTTTTTATAATTCAGGAGCTAATTTAATTTTAACAGACAAAACTAAAGAGACTAAAAGAATTTTAAATAATTTTAGAAAATCAAAAAATAAGCTCAAATATATTCAATGCGATTTAAGTATATCAGAAGATAAAAAAAAATTTATCAAATTTCTAAATAATAAGTTTTCAAAAATTGACGTTTTAATTAATAATGCAGCATTAACTGGTGATCAGCTAAACTATCAAACAAAAAAAAATATATCTAATAAAGATGAAAATTTAATAAAAGAAATTGAGGTTAATCTCATTTCTTGTATAGAAATTGTTAAAGGTATAAAAAAACTTTTACTTAAATCAAAAAATTCATGTATAGTTAATATTTCATCTATTTATGGATTTACTGCTCCAAAATTTGAAATTTATAAAAATACTAAGTTGTCAAATCCTGTTGGCTATTCTGTTTCTAAAGGTGGAATAATTCAATTAACTAAATGGTTGGCATCATATCTTGCTCCTTATGTTAGAGTTAATTGTTTATCTCCAGGTGGTATAAGAAGGAAACAAAGTCAAAATTTTATAAGATTGTATTCTAAAAATACTCTTTTAAAAAAAATGGCTTCAGATGAAGATGTGGTGAATGGAATAATATTTTTAGCTTCTAATGCAGCAAAGTATATTACAGGACATAATCTCATAGTTGATGGTGGATGGAGCTCCTAATTTGAATTATTATAAAAAAAATATAGTTACGGATAATTTTACTTTATCAAAAAGCATTATCAAAATATCTAAAGCTAAAATAAAAACTCTTTTTGTTATAAACAAAAAAAAACAACTTATAGGAACAATAAGTGATGGTGATATTAGAAGAGGGATATTAAAATACAAAAGTCTTGAAGTTAAAGTTAATAAAATAATGAGAAAAAAATTTTTCTTTTTAAATGAGAAAAAAAAAAATTTTGATTATAAAAAATTAAAAAAAAATAATTTTCTATTAATACCATTATTAGATAGAAAAAAAAATATTCTTGAAATTAAAAATTTATATGAAATTCAGAGTAAAAAAATTATAGAAAATCCAGTGTTAATTATGGCTGGAGGTTTGGGGAAAAGATTAAGGCCTCACACTGTAAATATTCCAAAACCCATGTTAAAGATAAATGGTAAACCAATTTTAGAAAAAATAATCTGTCAATACAGAGAAAGTGGCTTTTTTAATTTTTATATCTCAACTTATTTTAAATCAAAAAAAATATTTAATTATTTTAAATATGGAAGCAGATTAAAAGTTAAAATAAACTATATAAATGAAAAAAAACCCTTAGGTACAGCAGGATCATTAGGGTTATTACCTGAAAATGAAAATAGAGATATAATCGTTGCAAATGGTGATATTCTTACAAAATTAGACCCAAATTTTCTTTTAGAATATCATAAAAAAAATAAATTTGATTTAACTGTTGCTTCGATAAATTATAATTATCAACTTCCATTTGGATCTATTAAAGTTAAAAAAAATCAAATCATGGAGTTAGAGGAAAAACCAAAACTTACATATAAAATTAATGCAGGTATTTATGTGATAAACTCAAAAATTTATAAATCGGTAAAAAAAAATAAGAACATTTCAATGACAAGTTTAATTACAAAATTATTGGTAAAAGGAAAGAAAATAGGTGCATTTCCAATTTATGAAAATTGGGGGGATATAGGAAATAAAGAAATTTTAAATAAATTAAATAAGAAATATAAATTATAACTGAATTTTTTTCTCAAATTTTGCAAGATTAACACCATTATTTATAGAAACCTCTCTTGATCTTTCTAAACCAGATCCTAAAAAATTAAATAAATTAGCTGTGACAACTCCAGAAATATTTTTTAATTTTAGCCCTTCAGCTATGTGTTCAGGCTTTCCTGCACCACCCATCAATAATAGTGGAGATTTAAAATCATTTTTAAATTTTTTACTGATATTTAGATCTAAGCCAGCACCATTTCCATCATTATCCATACAATTTAAAATAATTTCTCCACAGGGAATATTTTTTAAAATTTTATCTTTAAATTTAGTTAATTTCATTAATTTATTTGAACCACAATCAGTATAAACATTTAAATTATTTCTAAGATTTAAATCTTTTTGATAATCAATCATAATAGTAATTGATTGGTCTCCCCATAAATTAGAGATTTTTCTAAGAAATTTAGTATCTGATGATTTTGAATTAATTAAAATTTTATCTGCACCATTTAGGAAATAACTTTTTACATCATTTAAAGATCTTATTCCTCCACCTAAAGTAATTGGAACAAAAAATTTTCGCCTAATAATTTCTACTTGGTTTAAAAAATCTATTTTATCTCTTATTGAAGGATCTTTTTTAACTAGTATACAAACTAATTCATCTATGAAGTCACAAGTTTCACCAAACCCAAAATTATTTATTAGCCAATTTACATCACCTACTTTTTGCAATCTAAAATTTCTACTTAGATGAAAAAACCCATCTTTATATAATAAAGCGAATATAATTCTTTTGTTTATCATTATTTTAACAATAAGAAATTCTTTAATAATTTTAAACCAACTTTATGACTTTTTTCAGGATGAAATTGTGAGGCAAAAATATTATTATGTTCAATAAATGAAATAAATTTTTCACCATATGTTGTGTAACCACATTTATATTTGTTTTCAGTAGAATTAATTCTATAAGAGTGAACAAAATAAAATGATGAGTTATTTGGTATTCCATTCCAAATTTTACTATTTGAATGTTGAACTTTATTAAAACCTATGTGAGGTAATTTAACATTTTTTTTATTATTAAAAATTTTACAACTTCCAGAAAATAAGTTTAAACCTTTACTTATTTTCCCACCTTCATTCCCATCCCTGAACATAAGTTGCATTCCAACACATATGCCAAAGATATAAATACCATTATTCGCAGCTTTTATTATTTCTTTTCTCCAATCATTTTTATGAATACGTTTCGAATTTTCCAAGAATGAGCCTACTCCTGGTAAAATTAAATGGGTATAATTTTTGACATTTTTGGGGTTTTTTTCTAATTTTTGTTCAAATCCCAAATATTCTACTGCATTAATAATAGATGCTATGTTGCCATACCCAAGGTTAAGTATCGCGATTTTCTGTTTCATTTGATTTTAAATTTAGGCACCCATCTATTTTTTTTTTCAAACAAATCTTTATTTGCCCACTTATCTATATTTTTTAAAAATTCTTTCATATTTATTTTATAATATTCACAATATTCTTCAAATAGGTGCTCTGGGTACATGTCATCATACATTTCAACCAAATGAATAGCTTGATCTCTTGTTAATGCACTTCTTCTTATATCAATACTTGCATCTTGGGTAGCTCTACCAAAACCATATTTTAAATACATAAAATAGGTGTGTAGGAGATAAATTTTCTGATCTGTCTGAGCAAAATTTGTATAACTACCTTCATTTAAAGTTTCATTTTCTTTTAAACCACAAAATTTTTTTGCTATTTCATAATTTCTGTAGGGATCCCAATTTTCATAGAAACCATAGTGAGTTATTTCTAGTTTAAGCTTTTTAATTTCACTATTTGTTGGAAATTTAAACCAATATAATTGTTTTTCTGTTAATTTTGATTTTTTTAATATTTTTTCATATCCACCTTCCAGATATGATTTTTTAATGTAATCTATATTATAAATTCCGTTATTTTTATTTTTTGCGTCACCACCATATTCTACTTCTCCGTCTTCTGAGTAAAAAACTAGAGGAATGTTAAATTGTACTGCAATTCTAAATACAGCAGTATGTATTGCTATTAACCAACCATAATAGGGAAAACCCATTTCTAACAACCCGATTTTACATAGTATTCTCATTGCCTCTGAGTCCGGACTAACCAAAATATGGTTATAGCCTTTAGAGACAAAGCTATTTAAATTTTCAATACCTAAGTTAGTTTCAGTAATTGGTCTTATTGTAATACATAATGGATTCATTTTATATTTATGTCGCAGATTATAAGATACGTATGATCCATCTTTTCCACCACTTACTGTTGTTATACAGTCAAATTGTTTTTTTGAAGATCTATGTTTGTTTAAAAGCTTTGAAAGGTTATTTTTTCTAGCTTTCCAATTTAATTTTTTTTTTTCTTCAGACCATAGGCAAGCTGAACAATAACCTCTTTTATCAAAAGTTATTCTTGGTCTTGTAGACATTGAAAGACAATTTTTACACCAAAAGATTTTTTTTTTCATAAAGTCTATTATTCTATTTTATATCAAAAAATTTTTTTAATTTTATATTTTTAAAATCATAAAATCTTATAACATCAATTATTTTTTTAGATGCACCTTTTTTCCCATAGGGGCTAATTGTATACTTTAAATTTTTTAAAAATTCTTTGCTATATATTTTTTTAAGACTTTTATTTATTTGTTCATTTGTAAAATTACAGTCTATTATACTTTGGGTTCTTATTCTTCCATTCTGTCTATTTCCAATATTAATAGTACCTTTTTTTAAATAGGGTACCTCAGATAAACCACTTGATGAATTTCCAATAACACCATCAACATGAGATACTAGAGAAAGATACATTTTGTGTCCTAATGATTTAAAAATTATTGTATTTTTATTTTTTAAAGCAAATTGTTTAATTGAACGAATTATTTCTAAATTACCAGTATCAATATTAGGGATTGTGAATAATAATTTAGTTTTTTTTAATCTAGAAAGAGATTTTAATAAAATTAAAATATTTGTTTTATTAAGATTTTTTCCAATAGTTTCTGGATGGTATGTAATTAACAAATTTTTTTTTAAAAATTTAAAATTAAGCTTTTGTTCAATTTCATTTTTTTTAAATAATTCTTTTTTAGAAATTTTATCTATACTTAGTCCACCAACATTAAAAATATTCTTTGGATTTTCTCCTAATTGCATAACTCTTTTGCCATAAATTTTATTAGCAACAAAATGTAAATCTGACATTTTTGTTATTGAATGTCTAAACGCATCATCAATAGCACCACTTGTTAGTTCACCACCGTGTAAATGAGCTAAAGGAAAACCAAGTATATGAGAACTAATTGCAAAAGCAAATATTTCAAATCTATCTCCTAGAATTATTGATAGATCTGGTTTTTCAGCATTTAATAGTTTAGAGAATTGCTTAACGCCAATAGAAAAAGCATCTGATATATCTGTACTGCTATCACCACTTATATTTAAATTTACCTTTCTGATATTTTTAATATTATCACCTATAACTTCTTGAATAGTGTTTCCGTGTTTTTTTGAAAAATGAGATCCTGTCACTAGAACAATAGTCTTAAATTTTTTTTCTTTTTTAATTTCAAATATCAGCTTACTTAACATCCCATAGTCAGCTCTACTTCCCGTAACTATTAATATTTTTTTTATCATTTATCGTTTTTTTTAATTTTAGAAATTATTTTCATAATTTTTAATCCTTGTTTTAAATTGCAAACTTGCTTGTTGTCGTTTTTAATTATTGATTTGTGAACTGAGGTATACGTACTGTTTTTACTTATTTTAAAATTTTTAGTTATTTTTTTATTTTTATTATAAATCACTATATTATTTTTAATTAAATCACCAATTATTGTCGATTTAGTTGTTACAATTCTAATTTTTCTTTCTTTTGCGTTATCAAAAAAATTAATTTGTAAGTTACAAAGTTTTATTTTTTCACAAATTAGATTTAAAATTAAAATATCGTCTGTATTTATTTTTAACGTTGATAACTTTGAATTAAAATAAGAATGAATTTTATTAATTCCAAATAAGTAATTTGCTATATCTATTTCATGACTCAATTCTAACAAAACACCTCCACCAAATTTTTTTTGGGCAGAATTGCTTTCTGAATATTTAATATTTTTTCTCCAATTTTTAAGATTTGAGAAACAGGATATTGAAGAGAATATTAATTTTTGATTTGTAATATAATTTTTAATAAATTTTATTACAGGATGAAATCTTAAATTATAGTTTATAAAAATTTTATTATTATTTATTTCTTTATAATTAAAATATTCATCAAATAACGGTTTTTCAACTAGAATTTTAATTTCTGAAAAATTATCATTTATATATTTTAAGTATTTTAAGTGGTTGGATGTGTGAGATGCAATAATTACATAATTAGGGTTAAAATTCTTAATATTTTTTTTTTCTATAATATCTAAACTTTTAATTTTTCGTTTGGTTAGTATCTTAATATTTTTGTGATTATTTATTTTTAAAATTTTGTAATGTTTTTCTCCAATAGAGCCATAACCAATAATTAATATTTTAATCATAATTTTTAATTCTTTTAATATTCAATTTTTAATGAATAATCTTCAAATTCACATCTAAAATATTATTAATAATTTTCAAAGGTTTTTACGTAAATAATTTTATTTATTGCCTATTTTTAATAAATATGATTTTCTAAGTATAATTTTATAATTTAACTGTTAACAACTTTTAAACATAACTGTTTATAATATTTTTAATTAATATAAAAAATTACAATATGTTTCCACTTTATTATAAAAGTTTATTAAAAGGTACAATTATCCATGGATAGATTCGATCTAAAAAATAGAGCAGCTCTAGTTACAGGTGGAGGTGGTCTTTTAGCTCTACAACACTCAAACGCGATTTTAAAAAAAGATGGAACACTAATTTTAGTTGACATAAATAAGAAAAATTTAAGTGTAAACCTTAATAAGTTAAAAAAAAAATATAATAGAAAAATTTATTCCTATATTTGTGATATTACAGATGAAAAAGAAGTAGTAAAACTTAAGAATAAACTTTTCAAATTAAAAATTCTACCTCAAATTTTAATCAATAATGCAGCAATAGATTATAAGCCAAAAAAAGAAATAAAAAAAAACAAGAGTAAAACAAGACTGGAATTTTTTGACATAAATGAACTGAAAAAAGAAATTAATGTCGGATTAGTCGGGGCAGTTATATGTAGTAAAGTTTTTGGTTTTGAAATGGCTAAAAATAAAAATGGTGTTATTTTAAATATAGGTTCAGATTTATCTTTTATTTCTCCTGATCAAAATTTATATAAAATAAAAAATTTAAAAGAATCCCACCAACCTGTAAAACCAATATCTTATTCTATCATTAAACATGGAATCTTAGGATTAACCAAATATACAGCTAATTATTGGATAAAAAAAAATGTAAGATGTAATATGTTGGCGCCTGGTGGAATTATCAACAATCAACCAAAAAATTTTATTAATAAGATCAAAAAGATTATTCCAATAGGAAGAATGGCAAAAAAAGATGAGTATGAAGATGCTATATTATTTTTGATCTCAGATGCATCATCTTATATGAATGGATCTTCTTTAATCATAGATGGTGGCAGAATAAGCTTATGAAAAATGATTTAAAAAAATCATTAATAGAATCGGTTAATTTAAAAAAAAAATTAATCAAATTAAATGATAAAATACAACATTCTATATCCTTAACATATGAAACGATTGTAAATAATAATAAAATTATGATTTGTGGAAATGGTGGCTCAGCTGCAGATGCACAACATTTGGCTGCAGAATTTTTAGTAAGGTTAAGGCCAAAAGTTAATAGACAACCTTTACCAATATTTTCATTAGCAATGGATAGTTCAACATTAACAGCGTGCTCTAATGATTATAAATTTGAAGATATTTTTTATAGGCCTTTAAAAGCTTTAGGAAATAAAAATGATTTATTGATTTGCATATCTACTTCTGGAAATTCAAAAAACCTTATCAAAGTTATAAAAGAAGCTAAAAGAAAAAATATTTATGTAATTAGTTTTCTAGGTAAAGATGGGGGTAAAATGAAAAACATGTCAGATGTTGAAATTATAATTCCATCTAAAAATGTAGCAAGAATTCAAGAATGTCATATTTTTCTTGGACATTTTATTTTTGAGCAAGTTGAAAACTTAATCATTAAGAATAATAAAGCTAAAAAGAAGAAAAATTAGCAATTAAAATAAAACTTTAAATTTAAATTGAAAACTTTAGATACATATTTTGTTAGCTTTGAAAATACAAAGTTACCTAAGTCAATTATTAAAAAAAAAATAGCTGGCTTAGAGATTGTTTTTGATAAATTAAAAATAGATAAAAAAGAGCATATTGTAATTGAAGATATCAATTTTGATGCATATAGATATAGATTTATAGATAATATTGCAGCATTCATTGCTGAAAAATATTATCATGAAAATAAAGCAAAACTTAAGAATGAATATCTAGAAAAAAATATAGGACCTGATTATATTGAAAGACTTATTAAAAAAGAAATATTAACAAAAACTTCAAGAATAATTAGAGATTTATTTTTAGCAAATATAGCATTAAAAAAAAATGATTTAAAAGAAATATTTATTTATAATGAAAAATTAGACTTTGAATTTTTATATTTTGTTAAAAAATATCTTAAATTTAAAAAAAATATAAAATTTTCTAAATTCAATTATTATAAAAATATATTTAAAAAATTTTTTTTTAAGATTTATAATTTTTTTAAAATATTATTTTTTCTTGAAAAACTTTTAATTAAAAATCTTAATAATTTCAAAAATATACAAGAAAAATATATTGCTTCTATAAGAATTGATGAAGGACTTTCTTTTAGTGGCTACCCTTATAGTCCAGCTATTTTATTGAATAGTAAGAGTATAAATAATGAAGATGTAATTTTTTATTGTGAAAAAAAAATTGAAAACTTAACAGAAGAAAATAGAAAGGAATATCATATATTAAATTCATTTGATGATTTTTTTAAAAAAATATCGCTTAAGAGTTACATAAAAAATATATATATAAAAAATTTTATTTTAAGAATTCAGATGATGAAATTTTTTTTTAGATTTAATATATTTTGTTCAACAATTTATAACTCATTTGAAATAATTATTTTTTGGAATATTTTTTATAATATTTATAAAGTTAAACATAATATAATTTTAACTGTTGACTGTGGTGTTACATCTTATTATATGCATAAAAAAAACAATGTTGAAACAAGTTTTGTTTATCCTCATTTTACAGAACAATTGTCAAGTTTTTTGTTTAAAAAATTACCAACTAGTAATGATTGGTCATATTTAAAATTTGACAATATTTATACTGACAAAACTTCTAAAATTTATCTAGATACATTAATTAACTATAAAAATTTTTTTGAAATAGGGTTTTTGTTCCATGAATATATATTAAGTCAAGATAAGCAAATTATAAAAAAAAAAATTGATTTTCAATTTGAGTCAAAAATTATTTTTTTTTATGATGCCTCTGTAGGTGCAAAAGGAATAATGACAATTAATGAATATAAACTATTTCTAAATAGCATAGATTTTGTTCTTAAAAACACAGATTTTAGCGTAGGCTTAAGAATGAAAAATCCACAAATTATTAATCAAAATAAAGACATTAAAAATTTAATTCTAAATTTTAAAAAATACAAAAAATTTAAATTATTAAATGAATTTGACAATATTGAAAAATACTCTTTATTAAATGTTCCTGATTTAATAGTCTCATGCCCGGTAAGTACAATCCTCTTTGAGGCACTGTCACTCGGTAAGAAACTATTGATATACAATCCATTAAAAAGGTACACAAAATTACCTAATTTGTTCTTTAATGATAGAGAAATTATTAAATCAAATAATCATATAGAGCTGCTAAGAGAAATTTATAATTTACTTGATAAAAGTGAGCATAAATACACCAGGGAGACCTTTTTTGTGCCAGCAGAAATAGGAATAATAAATTTGGATAAGATATTTAATTAATATTTTTTTATATAAATAAGATAAATAGATATGTCAAAAAAAATTATAATAACAGGCGCCGCAGGATTTATAGGATCAAGATTAGCTGAAATATTTGTTGAAAAAGGTTATGAGGTATCTGTATTTGATAGATATAATTCTTTTAATTCTTTTGGATGGCTTGATAATTCAGTTTATAAAAAAGATATAAATTTTTGCTTTGGTGACATTCGGGATTATGAAAGTGTATTAAAAAGTTTTAAGACTAATAAGATGGTAGTTCATCTTGCGGCATTAGTAGGCATACCCTATTCTTATGAAGCACCTTTGTCCTATATTAAAACAAATATAGAGGGAACATACAATGTTCTTGAGGCAACAAAAAATCTTAATTTTGATAATGTTATAATAACTTCAACAAGTGAAGTTTATGGAACAGCAAAACAAATACCAATAGATGAAAACCACTCTGTTATAGGTCAATCACCCTACTCAGCATCTAAAATTGCTGCAGATCAATTATCTCTTAGTTATTCAAAATCATTTGATATGCCAATAAAAATTGCGAGACCATTTAACACTTACGGACCAAGACAATCTTTAAGAGCCATAATTCCACAAATTGTCTTACAATTATTGAACAAAAAAAAATATTTATATTTTGGAAATTTAAAACCTACAAGAGATCTAACGTATGTTGATGATACATGCTTAGGATTTCTTGAAATTTTAAAAAGTAATAAACTCTTTGGTTCAGTCACAAATATTGGTTCTGGTAAAGAGATATCAATAGAAGAATTAATTAAGAAAATATCAAATATAACAGGAATTAAAAAAAAAATTAAAAAACAAAATTATAGAGTTAGACCAAGTGCAAGCGAAGTTGAAAGATTGATATGTGATAATTCAAAATTAAAAAAATACTCAAAATGGGAACCTAAAAATGATCTTAACAAAGGTTTATTAAGAACAATTAATTGGATCAAGAATGATTATTTAACTAATGACCAATCAGATGAATATATAATATGATTGTACCAATCAGTGAACCTTATATTAATGGAAATGAGTTAAAGGAAATAAAAAAAATTATAAAAAGAAATGAAATCTCATCTTATGGTAAAATTATTGAAAAATTTGAAAAAAAATTACAACAAATAACTAAAATCAAGCATATTGTTTCTTGTTCTAGTGGAACTGCTGCCCTTCATACAGCTCTAAAAGTGGTTGGAGTAGAAAAAAACGATGAAGTTTTAGTTCCAACTATAACCTTTATAGCAACAATTAATTCTTTAAAATATTTAGGTGCCAACCCTGTTTTTTTTGGATGTGATAAATTTTTTAATATAGATTCTGAAAAAGTAA
>ENA-UOXV01001480-UOXV01001480.1-marine-metagenome-genome-assembly--contig:-NODE-1480-length-32818-cov-5.824894_pt1 | contig 32818 bp, 41 predicted proteins | sample MGYA00238165_ERZ766961 | MGnify/ENA primary metagenome ERZ766961 (study PRJEB28924, sample SAMN03173240) | marine metagenome | biome: Marine; feature: Water; material: Subsurface seawater | place: North... | reverse complement strand
GATTGCTGATGCGCGCTGTCACTGGAGTTTCGATATCGACGCGCAGCGCGGCAGCAGCTCTCGCTACCTCCCTTTCGCTTTCATCATCACCTGATGAGGTATTCATTCTAATTCCTCCTCGCTTTATCTGTTCGAGATGGACTTCACGCGAGAAAAATAGGTTTGCTGACCGTTCGTTCACCTGGGCAGATCGACGCCAGTTCTACCGAGTCAACTGTACTGATGATTGTTAGGACTGCTGCAGAGCTGACACCTCTTCTCCTGCAGGTTGACTCCTGTAGAATCGCGTGGTTACAGAATGACAATACTGATGCTTTTCATGCAGAACACCACTGATGGATTGGTTGCCTTTGGGCAGGGAGGCTCAATGCAAAATATGGTCACGACTGCGGGTAATGTTTTAGATTCGCTGCCAAAGGTAGAGAACGTTTTTGCTGCTATCCAGCTACAGAAGCAACTGCAGGAGGTCCGTGTATCCTTGATCGCTCGACTTTCAATCAAAAGATATGATCTCATGAGTTCGGTTTTCCACATCAGCTGGCAGATTCAAAAACAATTGAAAAGTGGTGTCCTGACCCCAGGCTATCCGGAGAGCTATCGGAGTATTCTCTGGCCTTCTTGTCAACGGCGAACCTGTGCGGTCATACGTGGGAGGCGAATCTTTTGCTTTGTTGATTGTTAAGGCGGCCGCTGGTCTGGTGAGGCCCTTCATCTCGCGAATCAGTTTCCGAGCTACAGATGAATCAAATCATTGCTTCTCCCTTGTATCATGTTGAATTTGTCTTGGTGTTGAACTTCTGTTTTTGTTTCGTTCATACACAGACGGAAATTGGTGTACCGGGCGTCGCCACACTCAGCTTCTTGTCGCAGCGGGTGAATTTGCAACCTCCCACTATCCTGAGCCGATCAGGGTGCGAAACCATGCTGGGTGCTAATCAAGCTTGTCACTTGTATGGTGGGCAGCGTGCCGCCACGCCGCTGGATTCTGCAGGATACACTCTGGCCATGTCGAGGGGCCGCAAGGGTTGGTCCGAGCCAGGGAGGAGTTTTGTCTCTCCTGGTCTCTTTGTAGTACAGGTACGGTCTTGCCAAGTTTCGATGTTTCCAGTGTTTCAATGGATCTCCACCCCGGCAAAACTTCTTTGTGTTTCAAACTAATTGTTGCATGCAGGTTGTTCCACCGAGCGGTGAATACCTTGAAAATTGGCAATGTCCGAGCAACTCTGGGAGGTACGTTCTAGTATTTCTCCGTTTTGCCCATCTTCCTCTCTGAAGCGCAACCAGCACACATCGAAGAGTATTTGTCCGTCGACTATTTCACCGCGTCTTCACTTGAAACGTTCTGGTCATAGGTGTATTGAGGTCGAAATAGTTGTCGAGTTCTCTTATCTTTCAAAGGATGAGAAAGCGATTGCCAATACGACAGTGGTGACGCTCCATACGGCCCGTCATTTTGAGTCAACACTAAAATTTTACATTCAGACCATTATCGAAAAGTGAAAAATGTGTCTGACTCAAGTCGCGGACGATGTCAGGGTTTGCAATGCGAACGTTGGAGATCAAATGCACAGACGTGGGACACCTCATCATGCAAGGTATAGGACTCTGGACACCTTCCTCCTGTGTTTGATCAGGAGATGGAAATGGCCTGATGTTCTAAGGTATTTGAAACCTGTCCTGTTCCTTACTTTCTTTTTTACCTCGCAGCTTTTCAACTTCACTGCACCCCCCCCCATTGGAGGAATTGGGAAGGCGACTTGCCACTGCTCTTCTGACGGGGTATACTCATGTTCTGGATTTGGAACGATTTCTATTCATGTCATCGTGGTTGCTCTATTGTGCAGCACTTGAGAACTGTTGTTGCCTTTGGAACAGATTATCGCATTGACATGGACGAACCCCCCGCCCACTTATCCCCCGGACAAGATTCCATCGCCCGATTTTTTGGTTCAGGTACTTCCAAATGATCCCTTCGGACTCGAGTTTCCCGAAGTAGGGTCAATTACGATCAAGACCTGTGTACCAGCCTTTTCCAAAAAAGCAACGTCTTATTTATTTCTCGTGCTTATCACCTTCAGATCATGCTATGGGGGAATGGAGGGGCGATGACGTACAATCTGACTTGGATGTTCATCATTATTGGCCTGATACCAGTTTTGGTGATCCATCTCTTTGATCAGGCAACGGTATGCAAGGCTTGATCCCATGATATCTCAGCTGGATTTTCTTCTGAACATTTCTGATCTGTTTTGTTTCAGTGTGCGGAACAATGTGCAGAAGGATACAGGGGCGGCAACATCTTTAGTGGTTTCAAAAAATCGTTCAGGTGCTGCCTGCATTTGCGTCCCTTTCAAAACCTCTACCACGCATGAACGTTTACTGCAGGCCTGCATGCACTGATACTTTTGTGTTCAGGAGGATGCTTTGCATGAAACCGCACCATAAGCCGCCATTGCAGCTACTTTCGACCCGCATACCCGTCTGGCCCGAGTGCGGCCCTACCATCTTGTATCATGGATCGGTGGGATCACTTGATGATCTGCAATTCTTGCGTGCTGGTGTCGATTTAATCGAGGTCACTTATTTGAACACTAATCAGGTTGCATATTTTCGGTCGAGAACCGACAGAGTTGGGTTTACATACGCTGGAGGGGCCAATGGGTTCTGGAGCAAGAATCAGGGACAGACGACACTTGGAAGGTCTTACGAGATGCTCTTCGGAGGAAATGCGGCAGGAAGCCTGGGCGTCAGAGATTGCTTCAGGGAGTCAAGGAGAGGCGAAGATGAAGCCTTTGATTCATTCTCACGGTGCTTCAACATCACAGTGGGCGGGAGCGGAGCAGACACGGCGTCAGCGCCCAGGCACAGCGCTCGCGGCGGCGCCAGCAATCGTACCGATGTTTTGCTCCTCGTGCGGGCAAGACCTAAAGGTAGCGGGAGCAAAATTCTGCAGGTCCTGTGGGAAACCTGTGCGGGCTCCGGTCGCAGGTGCGATATGGTCACAGAGCACGACACCTAGTTCGGATCGAAATGGCGCGTCCCCGGGCTCTAACATGCCGGGCCTCTTGAGCCCCGCATTGCGCTCGAAGCTCACGTCAAATGAGGTACGCTTTAGTAAGGGCCTGGTCGCATTGGGTACACAAGATTTCGACGTGATCTCACCATGAACTGTTGTGGGATTTTGTGTTAGATCGAGCGCCGAGCGCTGCGAGTGCGCCCCTTCATTGATGACTTATTTTCTCCTCTACGATGTCAAGCTCATTTCAGCATGTGGTGGGTTGCAGTCTCCCATTTCTGTCTCAGCTTCGTTGGTTGGGATGGGCTCTCACCAGCCTTCCAAAAGAGGATCGACTCCCGCAAGAGCAGTCGCCATTCAGGAGGTACAATGTCATCCATAGATCGTGGGTCCCACATTTTGTTACTCACGAATCTCAGTTGCAGGTAAGCCTTTCAAAAGATTTCAAAAGATCGCTTCGCGATCTTTTGAAAGGCTGCGAGGTGCTCGATGAGGAAGAGGTGGACATCGTAATCGAGGAGGAAGTGGTTAGCTTCACGAGAACCGAGTCGGATGACGCAAAATTCTGGAAGGGTCATGAAAAGAACATGAAGGTACAGTGATTGCTGCATATGTATTTACAACTGAATGAATCAAACCGTTGCATCCCACACTCGGAATAATCTTACACGAATCGCTCATATGTGCAGGAAATGGCTGCAAGCCCGGATTGTTGGTACCCGGATACAGTGCTATATCGTGTCGAGCGAATCTTTTCCCCGAGGGGTGTCATGTGACTTACCCACCAGTCTTCTTTTCGGAAAGATACGATTGTTCAGACCCGGAAAGATACGATTTTTCAAAACTGGAAATCAGCGTCTGTACACGACACCAGACTGTGATGTTGTGATGATTTGGAAGAGTGCACTGATTTGCACACATTCTGCATCCGCAGGGTCAACAAAAGTATCATCCCAGACGTAGCGAAGGTAGTTAAAGCGTGCAGTCCATCCAATACAGCTTTCCAAGACGTTGCATCATCGAAGGACGCGGCTGCCGAGTCCGGCTTTGAGGAGTCAACGAACTACCACTCTCTGCATGAGGAGCAGAATCCCCACTTGAATATTGGCGGGAACGTGTACATCGAACCCAAATCAAGTCGGCATCGGAAAAAAGAGAGACTTGTGAAGAGGAAGGTGACTCTGCCCACCTGGGAAAAGAGCCTTGTGTCGGACAACACGTGCCCACCGCGTGCAAGTGCGGGTTTTCCCTGCCGATGTCCATATGCCAAGGTCACGGATGCGGGCGACCGATTCAGGAGAGCTTCGAGTGGGACTATGATTCCGATGAAGCCGAAGGATCGCCTATATTGACGACGAGACCTGTTTCGCAACACGAGGGTACCGACGCTGTGACCCGTATTGCAGACTTTGCAGAAAAGACAAGAATATCGGAAGCCCTTGTTGATCTTAACGCCTCCCTTTAATCCATTGCAGGTGTGAGCTGGGACCATTCATCGGATGAAGAACATCACCTACATGGATCAGACGCCCTTGCATCGCCTTGGCGACCACCGCTCCCGCCAGCATCTCCGCTGGCGGTCTCAGGCTCCGCAGCGCACTCGCAAAACAGAAATTCCCGGTCTCGACATGGCCGCCGCAGAGACCACGGCGAGGGAACTTCTCGAGCCGTCAGCCCGCAGTGGAACGAGCGTGGCCCAGACGCGCATGGCGCACATCTCGCCTCAGCGGCGACCGCTGCAGCCGTGTTACGCCCATCGCTCTCAGTTGCGCCCGAAAACGTTCCGTCAACCCGCCGTAGCAGCCGGCGCAGATCCAGTCTGCCCACATTGCGAGGCGAAGAGCAGCCACATGCGAGTGCTCCGGAGTTGTCGCTGCTCGACCCCCATGGCGAGCATTCGTTCTTTGGAGAGTCATCCTGGAAGACGACCACATCGCCGCGCGCAAGGCACCGGACCAGGTCTCCGCGTTCAAGGCACCAATCGAGTTCTCACGGAAAGCATTCCTACGCACAAGCAGCGGAGAGTATGCCGTGGATGTAATCGTCAAGCACAACAAGTTCTGGACCAGGCCCTCAGAGGCTCACGAGCTCCTGGACGGAAAAGTCACATGAACTGCCAGTGATGTCAATACTTATGTAATTAAATTGAATTGTAAAATTCATGAACTGTTCGGTGGAAACCTCCGCATCAGAAAGCATCAGAGCTGCCATCAGTCTATCGATCAGAAGTACCTGATCGATAGGTCTCAAGCTCCCATCAGTCTAGGAAAGGAAAAAGATTCAGAGGATGTGACCGGCTAGCTCACAGAAGTGACTCATTCCACCAGGTGGATCACATCCACAGTCTAGTTTCTCGTCTCTTACGTGTCAGTGCAGCACGTGTTCACAGACCCGGCCTTCTAGTCGTCTCAAAGTCAGAAACAGTGACGGATGAACCGTCGAAGAAATGCTTCGAAGTTTTCCGTTTCACTGCCTGTGTACTTTGCAGGTCCACGCAGATCGGTCATCGCAAAAATAGTGCTGAAGGATCTACGTGGAGGGCGAAGTGTGCGTGAGAATGTAGGGCTCTTAACCTCAGAGACAGCCAAGAGGCTGGGCGACCACAAGCTGTGCTTGTATTGAGTCACAAAGGAATAGGATAGATCCACGCGCCAAGTGAAGAGGCACACGTGGGACCACTTCCACGAAAGTGGAGACGGTGCACATGAAGCTCATGATCTAATGTGGAGCTCATGTGATTTGGCTGCACTAATACATTAGATGCTTCTCACAAAGTCGGTGAATCTAACTCCGGATGACCGTGGACAACAGTCTGTAACTGACGAAGCACTGCTGTGACGACCAGTAGGCCGGGTCTGTGACACGTGCTGTACTCACACGTAAGAGAAGACAAGAGTAAAGGAAGCGGAGCTGACCCACTTAATAGGGAGAGCGACTTACGTGTGCTAGCCGGTCACATCCTCCGAACTGCGGAGCACATTGAGCAAGATGATTGACTCTGGGTGACAGGTTTGTTGATAGACCTGTATACTGTTGCTGATGCGAGAAGGGTACTGGACTGGAGGGGTACTGGATTGGAAGGGCGGAGGTTTTCTAGCCACGGTGTTTTTTCAGGGACTTGTGTTTATTCAAAACATTTCATACTGACTCGTGCAAAACAACTCCTCGATCACGAGGCACCGATTTCAATTGAAATCGGTCGAAAACATTCGGAAAGAGTCGGAGGAAAGTGCGCACGCGCTCGGCAAGGGTTTGCCTCGTGACAATGGAAGACAAGTTGGGTGCTACGTCTCCCGATCCGTAGCACTCGGCCAACGGCAGGGATCCACTATCCTTCATAGGCAGACGTGGGCTGAAAGACCACAACAGTGTGCTTGTATTGTGTCACAAAGGAAGTGGAGGCACGCCAAGAATCACACGTGCGACCTCTCACCCTAATGTGGAGATATCCGGCATGAAGCTCGCGGCCTATTATGGAGCTCATATGACAAAGTAGCGTCAACATGTATTAAGGATTGAGTCGCAGGATTGAGATGCTTCTCAATCCTGCGACTCACTCTCGTCGACAGTAATGTTGCGTGAGACATGAGACTTGCTGCAGTAAAGTATCACGATGGTGAGGTGCTTGCTACACACTCTGCAGATACTTCACAGGATCAAAATACTGGAAGGCACGACCCAGACTTGGGTACTCGCCGATATCATTCTGCGATTTATCCGTCGCCAGGACTGACCCATTTTCACTAGGCCGATGTGAAGGGCACCACAAGGTGGATGCACACCGGAGACCCAGAGGACGGAGAGCATCGAACTAGCGCCCGGAGAAGAGAGCCACGGCCATGCCAGGGAGTCTTCGTTCGTAGGTGAAATTTCGTAAAAATGGGTCAACTTGGAGGTACACTTTGTGTGGCAGACTGGGGCGCCCGGGCCCGGGCGCTACCCTCCGCGGTTCTGTGTGAGGACAGGATGGAAAGGGAGACGGTAGTCCCTGCGATCGGACGGCTGCGCGACCGATTCTCGCGGTGGCATCTAGGAACAGACATTAGCCAGTCGAGCCACGGAAGAAAGGAACGACGCCAGGTCTGCTCCACTGATGCGCCATCCACTGGAACCGGCTACGACTGAAAGCTGCTATCCTAATTTACCAAACAAAGTACTCATTGGATAATTGCGGCCGCCTTCTTTCTGCTTGCTTCCTTCACATCCCGCACCCCGCGTTGCGTGCGCTCTACCGACTTGTCCCCACGCTTGCTTCACGCCAAGCTGCTCAATTGACCCCATGATCGCTTATCTGTCGCACGCTGCGATGGATGCTCTCTTGCTCCAGGTTCTAGAGCCCGTCGAATATGGAAGCGGTGGGGACGGGCGTGATGACGACATGGAAGACCGTTCTAGTATTGTCAGCCTCGACAGTGACAGCGCAAGCGGACCATTCTGCTGGTCAGTGCCCCTTCCTCTGATTGGAACCCGATCCATGAAGACACAACTGCTGTAGGTCAGAACGATATCTCTCCGAGGTTCTCAATCTAATGCTCGTTGACCACTGAAGGTTCTCCTGGGTGGGAGGCCTCGCGCCCACAGCGCGGAACTGCCACACCGCGACGATGGTGGGAGACAAGATGTTGATCTTTGGTGGGTTCGGAGGCTCGCGCTGGCTGAATGAAGTCAGGCCCTTCCCTACGCATACGTATACAGTTCCAATGCGTGTCCGAGCTGACATGAGCGAGGCATTCGGCAGCTGTGGGTTTTCGACACACGCTCGCTCGAGTGGCACAAGCCCGGCCTCGACCTGGCACCTCTTCAAGGGTCGCTGTTGCCGGCACCGCGCTACGCGCATTCAGCAGTCTCGTTTCGAGGCTTCGTGTACATATTTGGTGGTTTTGGGGGGAGCGACAGTTGGCTTGGCGACCTTTGGGCGCTGGACACACAGAGCGTGCGAGTGCGGGACGTGAGCAAGGCAATTATGTCCTGGCACAAGCCTCCCAGCAAGGGGGCTGCACCGTGTGCCCGGGCGGCCCACTCTGCCACGATGGTGGGTGGGCGGATGTACATATTTGGAGGAAATACGGGAAAGAAGCGGCTCAACGACCTCTATTCTCTGGACACGCAGGCAAGTTTAACCGCCGGAGGGCACATGATCCGACCAAAGAAAAATGCCCGCCCGAATATTGTGCGAAGGCACTTCAGAGTAGGAACTCGCCACTCCGCAGAATCATGAGCATTGATTCCATTATGTGCGTGCGTACGAGACAGGCAATGGTCTGGCGGGAAGAAACCATGAAGGGAAGCGTTCCCGCGCCCCGAGCTGGACACTCAATGACGCTTCTCCCAGCGGAAACTTACGCAGAGGCGCTCTCTCCCTTGCCCGACCTCAGTGCTGTCGCCATCGTGTGCTGCCTGGCGAGCGCCGTTCTCCGTTCACGCAGACAGACTCCGGGAGCAGGACTCGAACCCACGGCTGCTGCTCTTCGCGGGCGGTAACGTGACCACCGTCTTCAACGACGTCCACGTGCTCGACCTCGAGACCCTCGCGTGGTCGGCGCCCGGCACGGCGGGCCATGCGCCCCCGCCGCGCGCGGGCCACGGCGCGGACCTCCTCCCCGATGGGTTGCTGCTTGTTTGGGGGGGCGGCAGCGTGGGGCAGGTGTGCTCGGCGCCGCCCCTCGCCGCTGGCGCCGGTCGCGTCCCGGGTGTGCTGCTGACAGCGATCCTCTGATCTTGACGCTGGGAGGCTCATGCGTCCTTCCAGGATGACCGCAGGCGCCCCGTGGCCTTTGTGCCCCTCTGCTCCCGCACGCCCCGCGTGAGTGGCGCGCTCGGCTTTGCGCAGGTTCTCAACGACTTGCACCTTCTCGACACGCGGTCGCGCGCGATGGCGTGGTCGGGGCCGGTCAAGCTCCGCATGTCCCCCGCCGCGCGGGTCGGGCACACGCTCGCAATGTGGGGCGCTGAGATGTACGTATTCGGGGGGGGCGATGCGACTGCGGTGAGCTCGCGCCGCCGGGATCTCGCAACAGAGGCAGAGGCGTCAGCATGCGTGTTCCCTCTGCGCATCTTGCCGCCACCGTTGCTGTTCGACCGTTGCTGATTCGAATGCGGGCGCCCGTGCAGGTGTTTGCGGACCTTTCCATCTTGGACTCAGAGGCAATGCGTTCGCTGCAGCATGCTCGCCGCGCGGCGCTGCCGTCCTCCCCGCCAGCTGACCCCGCCAAGGATTTGCCATCGTCCGTATCGTGCTCCCGAGGCGGGCCCGCGCCGATGTGGTCGCCCGGCACCTCGCCGCCGTCCGCTGTAGCCCCTGCGCCTTCCGTCAACTCGGACGGCGGTTCCGGGGAAGACCTGGGCGCGGACGCCGCGAGCAGCGACGCCTCAGCAGACGCGTGGACCCAGACCGGCGCAGACAATGGCGTTGGCGGCTGGGCCGGGGAGCCCGGGGCTGGAGGCGGCGGGGCTCCAGCGTGTCATGGTGGGGGTCACCCTGTTGTCAAGGTGACGGAGCTGCAGGCAAGGCACCGGCATCTGGCGCAGAAGCTGTCGAACCGCCCTTCCAAGGAGGTTCTCGTGCAGCAGAACATTCTCAAGGGCGGGCAGGGTGCTCCCCATCTACCCCGGATTTTGCAAGAATCCCAATTGTTCTGCAGAATGTCGTGTTCATGAAGAGGCCGGACCGACTCTGCCTCGCGTGGACACTCTGTCGATGCGTGTTGAGCACTTGTGGCGCAGCTCTGACTGCTGCGAGTTGTCAGGAGTCACGCCCAACATTCACGCAGCGCAGCAGCGACTGCTGCGGCACCAGCGCGGCTCGGCGCTCGAAGTGAAACTCTCGCGCCGTCCGCACGTGCGCCAGCTTGTTCTCCAGTAATGCAATTCCTGTCCACCCTTCTCGTCGCCGCCCCCGCGTCCTAATTCGCCCTAAATCGGTCCCAGCACTCAGCTCAACTTACGGGAGAGGGGAGGGCTCTGAGGGGAGTGGGGCGCGTGCAGGAATATCATCAAGGAAGACGAAGAGTACGAGGACCACGAACAGCGCTTGTGGGGTACGTGCTCTACTCGCCAGCTTGCGACCCGTGGGCCACGCTGCGCGCAGCTGTCCCGACCGGGTGCGAGCCCGCAGGGCATATTCCGCTGGATACCGGACAAGAGACGGCGTCGGCGGGGGGGCGACTGCGCGCTAAGGTGCAGCTCGCGGCTGTGAAGCCGCGCATCGCAGAAGGCGAGGTGATTACCTGCTCATTCACTGCGCTCGCGCACAGAGTGACGCCTGAGCCCGGGCTTGCGGTTGCAGAGTGTCAACGCCGTTGTGGAGCGTCTACAAAACGCGTTGCGCGAACGTGCAGCTGCGATGCGGCAGGGAGTCACCGCACTGCAGGCCGCTCGAACTGGTGCTAGCAGGGGAGAGGAAGAGGAGCAGCGGGCAGAGCGCCAACTCCTTGCAGATATCTCTGTCATTGTTGGAATCACCGAACAGCACTGCACATTCCTCAAGGGTCTGTTGCAGCGCCGTCCACCACCCCTGAAGAGTCGTTCCAGCAGCAGCATCGGCGCCAGTATTTCCAGCGTTGGTGGAAGTGAGGCCGGAGCATCGAGTGGGAGCGGAGGAGGGCATCATGCGAGCGCTGGCAGGCTGCAGTTCGGGCGGGGCGGTCCTCCGGCACCGCCCCCAGCCCCCCCTGGGGTAAGGCCGCAGCAGATTCAGACACGTTCTGGTGACGCGGGGAGCGCGGGTCGACCATACACTTCGACCATACACTTTTGGGTCGACCATACACTTTTGGGCTCTCTCGGCGCGCAGGGGTTGGATGGAAAGGCAGCGCGTGGCGGAGCCGCTGGCGGTAAAGGGAGTAGGACTGGGTCGGTTGAGCGAGGGACTCGGGCAGACGACAGCCACGAGCAAGATGCGGATGGCGCTCCGGCAGTCGCGGTAGAGTGGGACCCAGGCCCCCGTGCGGACGCTGGTGCCGAGCCGCTACCTTTGGAAGAGGTTGAGGCTGCGAAGGACGCAGAGGCACGAGACTTGGAGCGCAATGACTCACGAGGGCGCGCAGAAGAGGCACAGGTGCGTGCGGCACTGGAGCAGGATCTCGCCGCCTGCGTGGCGCGCGCGGAGGCACGTCGGCGCGCACTGGCACTCCTCAGGGCGGGGCGGTGCGCTTCGTGCGACCCGGTGAGCCCGATCATATCACGGCGCAACCTCTGCCCCCTGCATTGGCCCTGACATGTCGGGACGCTCACTCCCTCCCGCAATGTTGCAGCGTCGGAGGTCTGATGGGCCTCCCCAACCGGAACAAATTCAAAGTGTGCCAACGCCTGAGGACGTTCCTCATACACCCAGTTCAGATCAGCCTGGGATAGCAGAACAGTCGGGGGCGACAGCAGCTGGGAGCGGCAGCACGAGGGAAGAAGAAATCGAGGGGCTCGGTGGATGCTGCAGTGGCGGGGAGCCCAAAGCCAGCGATAGCAAGGAGGACGGCTCTGCGGCCCGCCTCTTTACCGCGTTTGTGTGTCACAAGTGCCGCACGCGGTGGGAGGGCGACGCACAGATGAGGGGCCAGAACGGGAGCGGGACACGGCGCAAGCGCAAGCCGCGCGTGCTGAGGGGGGCGCCGGAGGGGCGCGGCAGCGAGGTTGCTGTCGAGGTGGCGAGCGTGGGGACGGCGCCGGAGGTGACAGAAAACTCGGACGACGCCGCCTCGCTCTCCTCCTCGCGCTCGCTTACCTCCTCGCATGGCGACGCCGCCTCGCGGCGGGGACGGAAGCGGGTCTGCCCCGCCTCTTGACCCCAGAGCGCGCGCGCGCGCGCGCTCCCGGCAGGCGCACCTCGCTGCTGCTGACCGCTGTGCCCCGCAGGGAAAGAAGAAGCGGGACAAGACTTGTGCCGACGTGCCGCCGCGCGCCCTGGTGTGCCCCAACGGCTCCGCCCGCGCCGCGCCGCGCGTGTGACGCCGCAGCGCCCCCTGCGGCCGCGCAGGGCCACGGCAGCGGGGCGGAGGAGGTCGCGGGCTCCGACGTCGAGCTGGAGTTTTGCGCCACCACCTGCGCCTCCTTTCTCCCGCTCTGAGCACCCGCGCAGCCGCTGCGCCGGGGGCAGCGAAAGCCGAGCACGCACGCCGTGCGCGCACATAAATGGCTCCAACGCCCAGAGCACTAGGCGTGTACTGTACGCTCTCTCCCCGCCCTCGAGCATCACCTAGGCCTCCTCGTCCTCCTTGGGCGCGGCCGGGCGGCGCAGGACGACCTCGACGTCCCCGTCCGGCATGACGCCGGCCATGCCGATCTCGAGGTCGGTGTCGATCAGCCCAACGCGCCATGACGTCGCCTCCTCGGGCACCCGCAACTCGTAGTCGCCCATCTGCCCGAACGGCGGCGGTGCGCGCGCGTCAGCGCTGCGCGGGACGCGGCTGCGCGCGCGCGTGAGGGCCGGGAGCTGCGGGGGCAGGGCGGGGGCGGACCGTGTCCTCGGGCAGCTCCGAGGCGCCGAGCCAGGCCTTGAGCAGCAGCTTGGCCTGCTGCACCGGGCGCGCGACAATGGCGATGGCGGGCTCGCCCACGCCCTCGGGCCCGCGGATCACAACGTTCCACTTGTCCTTGATGTTGTATCGCGGGCGCGGCGCGCGCGGCTCAAGGTTCTTGGGATAGTCTCGCTCCTCGATGATGCGGTTGATCTGCCGAGTGGACCGTCACCATGACACGCCGGGCGGCAGGGGTTGGGGTGGAGCGCCGCTATGGCGAGGGCAGAATGCGGGCAGGCGGCTCACCTCATCCGTCACCATGATCGATGCGTCGTCCTCGCCCTCGGCCGCGTAGAGCTTGGCGATCCCGCGGAGGACCAGGCCCGCCTCCATGTCCCACCCGTCTTCGAAGGCGGTCTCGGCCATCTCACGCCCCTCGGCCAGCATGTCGAGGCACTGCGCGCCCTCGTTGCGGAGCGTCTTGGCCGCGAGGAAGATCACCTTGGCAATCTTGGTGCGGTCCGGGGAGTGCACCGACTCGTACCCGAGCGGGACCAGGTTCGTCACCAGCCGCTGGCGGAGCGCCTGTTCCCAGCCGCTCTCCTGCTCGCCCAGAACCTCCAGCACCATCTGCACCTCCTTGTCGATCGCCGCCTGTATCTCGGGGTCGGGGATCCCCTGCTTCGCCACGATGTCGATCGCGTCGGATCCCGCCTGCGCAGCGGCGGCAGCTTCCGCCACGTCCTCTCCACCTGATGGCTCGTCCCGCATCACAGCCTGCACCGGTTCTGAAGCGGAAAGCGAGGACAGCTCAGGAGGCGGCACGGTCGTCCAAGTCTTGACCGCGTCGTAAGTCGGGATCGCGAGGTTGAACTTCTTGACGACGCGCTCGGGGATCCAGCGCATGCCGAGAAGGTGCCGGCCGAAGTACTTGCGCGAGCACTCCTTGGGTGCTGCGGACACGCACCCAGAGCGCCGTCAAGTTGCACGCGGGGTGCAGGGCGCGGGGGACCTGTGCGCGCAGAGCAGAAGGCGCTCTCACCAGTGAGGGAGATGAGCAGTCCCGGGTACAGGTTGATCGCGGCGTCTTCGGGCGGGCCGGAGTCCACGTTCCAGCCGGACGGCACGTCGATGGAGACGAGCTCGCACTTGCCGAAGCCGTTGTCGTAGTCCTTGAGGCGCGCGAGGATCCCGTCCCACGGCTCGCGTGGGGGGCCCTCGTAGGAGAACCCGAAGATGCCGTCGATGACGGCGAAGTAGCCCTCGCGACTCTCGGGGAGATCGGCCGAAATCACGATCTCCATCTCGTCGAGCTGCTTGACAAGCCCGATGAACGGCTCGGACTCGTTCGGCTCGGGGTACACGACCTCGACGTTGTAGCCGTAGTGCTTGAGGTAGCGCGCCGCGACGAGGGCGTCGCCGCCGTTGTTGCCCTTGCCCGCCACGCAAAGAACCTTCTTATCCCCCACCTTGGTCGGGGAGTAGGACGCCCAGAATGCGTCAGCAACCGACAGGCCTGCCATCTCCATGAGCACGTTCAGCGGGGCGCCGCCGTCGATCAGCGCCTTGTCGAGATCCTTGGCCTTTTGGGCTGTCAGGTAACGCTGCGGGGTGGCCGGGGGAGCCGATTCCGCTGCCTTCTCCTCGTCGGCTGCCTGCATCGCGACCTGAGCGCGGGTGCGGCTGATCGTCGAAGGCAACACCCTTGGCGAAGCCGATCCAGCAGGGCAGAGCGAACGACGAGAGCCTTGGAAGGCATGCGAGCTTCGAAGTCCGACCACACGACCAGAGGGAAGCTGGAATGCATGAATCTCGCCGAGCGAGAGAAGGATCGCCGCAGCCATCGGGAGGATGGTGCGTCGCATCGTGCACCGAACCTCCTCGGCCCCCGCAAGTTTCGACACTCACAGGTTCGTTTTATGACTGGGTTTACTGGGTCTTCATCCATTCAATCATAAGTTGACAGACACTTCGTTCAAAGTCTGTGTGCGTTTTGACCGAGCTGCACGTCAGATCTGCGACCCTTGCGCGCGCGATAACGGTGCTTCGCAAAACAAGGTTTCTTCTGAAATGGGGAAGTTCGGCGCATTGCCGCTGGGTGATCTCGTCAAACGCGATGTGCACGGCCGGGTCCGCCACGCGATTGCGTACGAAGCGAAGGTTGCCAACGCCGACCCGGCTCACTGCCAGGGCGTTTGGAAGCCGCCTCCAGACAAATATGTCAACAAGAGCTCTGGGATAGCCCTTGCAGGAGCAGTCCAGCGTGACCGCCAAAAGGCGATCCAGCACAATCGGGGCAAGCAACCCATCGAGCCAACCCCTGTCGCCACGGGGCACGCGGACCGGGTTGGGCACCAGCACCAAGCAAATGTGCGCCAGATCAGAGAGCTTCAAGCAAAGAAGGTGGATGAACCACGTCCCGCAACTGTTCCAGCCATGAATATTGAACCACCTTGGCACGTCGGTCGCTTCTTAGACCGCGCTGCGGACCACGGCGAAATGGCGGTTGGCTACCGCACAGAGCGGCAAAGAAAACGGGACTCGCGCCCACCCGACGGGAGAACCATTCGAGCAGGGCACACGCAGCATCGGACAGCGTGCGACATTGACGCGCGAATGGATGATGTGTGGGGTGCGATGAACCAACAACGAGGAGTCAAGAAAGGACAGCTGGCAGGGAGCAACTACATCAACCGCGCGCGCAAGGGAACCGCCAAGGTGTACTTCGGAAACGTTGGGCCAAAGGTCGGGATCGACGAGCTCAAGGAGGCGTGCGGGCTGCGCAAGGAGTCGATCCTCATGCAGGACCCCGCCAAGGCGGAGGCCTCATCCCTCTTCTCGCTGGAGCGCAAGGTCCCCCAACGCCCTTCCAAGTGGAATTTAGTCGGATGGAGAAAGGGGCCATCTGCGGCACATTCTCTGTGACTTGTCGGACACTCCCAAGTCTTGTCTTGAGCAGCGAGTCAGACCCCGGATCTGCCTGCCCCCCCCCCCCCCCCCCCTCCCCCCCCCCCCCCCCCCCCCCCCCGGCCCCTCGCCGGTTGACGCGCTAGTTCCGGGCCTGATGCACCCCTGGTCGACGAGCAGGCGGGCGAGCACTTTGCGGTCCTCACCACGCACGACGCCGCCTTTGCAAAACGCGTGGTCAACTATTGCAAGAGCCGGCAGCTGCGGCTGCACGGGCGCGCACTGCGCGTCGACTTCCAGCAGGCACGCGACTGCAACATGCATTGGACGGGGATCGGCGACGCAGACCACCACCCGGAGAAGGGGGACTGGTTCTGCGAGCACAGGCAAGGGGGTACCAAGGTGACAGCCGCCGGGCGCAGCAGGGTGTACGGCATGTACGAGACGGAGTCGCGCAAGCAGTTCTCTGGCGGGCTCCAGTACGACTCAAACGGCGTGGCGCGCTACATCCACCGGCACCCCGCGGGCAGCCTGGCCTACCCGTCAGTCGCCGAGGGCCGCCGGCGCGGCGCGGTGAAGCACGGGTTCGTGCAGTGGTATCCGTGGATGCCCGCGTGGGAGAAGGGCGCGCCGCTCAAGCGGATGGACTGGTTGCCGACGCCGGAGTTCCCCGGTGGCGAAGAAGGCGACCAGCCCATGAGCAACACGCAGATGCGCGCAAAGTGGCGCAAGGACTAGGATGCACCGCGGCACCGCCGTTCACTATAAACATGACATCATGGGATGTCCTTGAGGGCGGCGCGCGCGGACTCGAGCGCTTCCTGCGCGTCCTCCGCGTGCTTTTTTGCGCCTTCACGCCTCGCTGCCAGCGCCACGAGGCACGGCACGCCCTCCGACACGCTGTCCACGATCGTTGCGGCGCAGCCTGCGCACGCGCCCTGGTCCAGCACGGTCAGCGCGCCGAGGTCCTCGCAGGCGACCGAAAAGCGAGTTGACGCCGCCGACAGCGCCTCCAGCTCCTGTCCCCTCGGACCCTCGTCAGTCCAATCTAGGCTGCGGGTCTGATTGCGCACTTGCGTGCGGCCCGGACGCACCGCAGACTCATCGACACCCGCCGGCTCGCTGGCCACAAGGATCTTGACGCCGGTCTTGAGCACAGCCATGCAGCTCCGCGCGATTGCAACGCTCGCCTCAGCTACCTGTGTGTGCAACTTGGGATGCGATTAAGAAATTAGGGGCGCTTTGCGAGCTGCATTAGAAAATGCCAGGGGTAAGGGGCGGACCTTGAGTTCTGCGGGCGACAGGTTTACGTCCATGTTCATCATTGCGTCCCATTCTTCGTCATCACGATCCTGAGCGGACTGACTGCCCTCAAGCTGCATGTCTCCCATCTTTCCAGCAGCTTTGTCTGCGTCTTTGTTCGACTCAATCATCTCCGACACGTCGTCAACCATCGTTTTGACCCCGGCGGCGTCTCGTAGTAGCTGCTTCTGCACCGCGGCCTGCGGCGACTTTGATAGCCGCTTGAACATCTCAGACCCCTTCATCACCGCACCCACCAATTCGTTCGATGGAGCTTGCTGCATCTGCGATTCGACAAGGTGCTGCAGAAGATTTCTCAGCGCCACGAGAACAGTCCGCCCCGCAAGCGTCACCTCGCGTTTGATCGCCGGGCCCTCGGTAGACACCGCGTGACACCATGCGACAAATTTCTGTACCAGTAGCCAGTGGTCGCGGAGAATTTCTGTCATCTCCTGGTGTGTTGGTTTGGCACCGCCGAACAGCAGAGAAAACTTTGCAGCCTCCAGCGAGATGCCCTCAGCGAGCGAGGACAGGTTGGCTCGCGCGTCGGACCCGTCATTTTCCCACCGCCCGGACTCGTCCAGGTCCACCGCCTCCTTTCCTATCCGCTTCGCCACATCAGCGTACTCTGCTATCACGGAGGCAAGATCGGTGGACACCATGCCCGCACTCCGGAGTGGCTCCCGCCCCGCGGCTCCGGACCGGGAAAAACTGCACGTGCCCCAAGTTGACATGAAAATTTAAAAGTGGTTCAGACCCTCCATCCAAAGGAACACGATACGCTCAGAGAATCGTTTGACGACCGGGCTCATCGCACGGCACTCGTCGCGACACCTGTGAGGTACGATGGACGGCGCATCACACCTCTCGAAAATCCCCGGGCGAATCCCGACCAAGGAAGAGATGATGGTCATGGAGAGCAGCGCGGAAGATGTGGTTGAGGTCACGAACCTCGACTTCAGGTCTGTACCTGCGCGTGCTGAGCGGTGGCGCGGGCATCGCGACGCTGTGCAGCGCTGTCACATCTTTACTCACAAACAGCCTGGTTTGGCGTGCACAGATGGGATACTGGTAAGCCGTTCGTGCTGAAGGACCTTTGCATGAATATCAAGGCGGGCACGCGCACGCTTCTCATTGGTGCAAACGGCGCTGGCAAGAGTTCCTTTCTGAGTAAGAAACCGACATTGTCAACATGCATGGCCCGCTGACAAGCACACACACCACCTCCACCAACCTCCACACTTTGGAGTGTGGAGGTTGCGACAAAAGAGGTTGCGACAACATTTTGTGCGACAAAAGTTTGGAGGGTCTGAGATGTGGGCCTCGCAGGGATTCTGGCAGGGCGCCACTTTCACTCCCCAAGCAAAGTCCGTGTGCTTGGCCGGTGAGTGCCCCTCGCAAGTAGACTGGCGTGCAATACTTGTTCTCTTCGCAATAATCAACACATGCTCTTTCAAAGGCGCTGATTTGTCCGCCTGTCACTGCGCAGGCCAGCGTTCCACGACACGTCCCTGCAGCTCGACGTGGCTTATCTCGGCGAGCGATGGGGCTACGAAACGATGGCCGACGTGTCCGTGACGGATCTTATCAAGGGCCTAGAGAATTGCAAGGAAGAGCGCATCCAACAGCTGCTCGACGTGCTCGAAATCGAGGAAGACTGGCGAATCTTCCGCCTCTCAGACGGCCAGCGCCGCCGCGTGCAGCTCATGCTCGGGCTCGCTCGCGAGAGCAAGGTCCTGCTCCTCGACGAGGTCACCACCGACCTCGACCTCGTCGCGCGCCGCAACCTCCTGAACTTCCTCCAAGAAGAGAGCGAGCAGCGTGGCGTGACCATCATCTATGCTACACGTGCAGCCCGCGCCTAAAACCCGCCCAGAACCCACCGCGTGTCACTCGCGCAGAGACCTTGCCCCGACTCAAGCCTTGCGAGCTCTGTGTGCGAGTGCTGACTAACTTCATCTGGCAGATATCCTCGACGGGCTGGAGGACTGGGCGACGAACCTTGTCTTTCTCACGGAGGGTAGTATGAAAGTCGAGTCTTCTCTCGCGGAGCTGCCCGAGCTGAACGCGCTCCGCGAGAAGCGCACGCCGGCGCCGCTGCTGCGCCTCGTCGAAACCTGGCTCCGCGCGGAGTTTGAGAAGAGGCGCGCGTTCCTGGCGGCGAACCCGGTCAAGAAGGTTGAGACGTGGGGTCACGGCGAGCGCACGGTGAACACGGGCTTCTCGCGCGGGTCGGTCATTCCGACGCCGAACCTCAACATCGGGGAGCCGCAGGAGGAGCGCAAGAAGACACAGGCGCAGATCGACCGCGAGAAGTGGCAGCTTGAGCACACTGGGACTGCCACGGTGAGCACCGATGAGGGCGAAGGCGCCTTCATGCCGGTGCCGCACGGCGGAACCCGACTTGGATTCAACAAGACGAACCCGCTCAACGCGCGGTGAGGCGCGGGATCTGGGAACGGTGGTTCAGAGGAGCGTAGGGCTGGAACTTATTCTTGGCGTCAAGAGGAGCGCTTGTATAGCCAGATACATTTAGCGGTGTCAAGGTTTTCGGGAGCTGCATGGCTGCGCATCGCGAACCCCGGCATCACCAAAGCCACCTTGCACGGAGCCCATCACGTCAGGTGCGATCGCGACGGCAGGCCGGAGAAACCTACGCTTCGCTGGATCGAAGTGGGGAGTGTGAGGGTGGGTGAGAGAGGACTTCACTGAACACGCACCGATGCGCCGCCAGCGCTCACGAGTAGACGCGGCGCAGCCACGCGCAGAGGCCCTCGAGCCCCGGGCTCAGCTCCTTCTCAGTGAAGCCTGCCTCATCCAGCCGCGCGCGTACCGCGGGCTTGAGCCGCGCTGGGACCACGACGCGGCGGAATGCCGCGGGGCGCTGCGCCAGCCACTCGTCGAGCCGGGTCCCGGCGTCGGGCAGCATGGCGAGCACAGCGCCGCCGCACCCCTGCGCGCCGGTGCCGCCCGCCGCGCTGCGCGGCGTACCCCCGTCGGCTCCGGGCGTGCGTGGCAGCAGCCTCGGCGTGCCGGTCATGCGCTGCGCGCCGGCAGGCACGCCCCCCGCACCGCTCGCAGCGGGCTCGAAAAATACAAGGGCGTCGCCCACGCCGCCGAGCGCCATCACGCTCCCCGCCGCGCTGCCGCGGCTCGCGCCGGAGCGCAGCGGCGTACTGAGGTCATCGCACCCTGCGTGCGATGGCGTGGCGAACGTCGCGGCGCCGTCCGCGCCTCCCGCCGCCCCGCCCTGCTGCGAGTGCTCCAGTAGGTCGCACGCCTCATCCAGCGTCAGCACTTTCTCTCCCGGCGGTGGCGGGTACCGCGGCGCGCCGGCCACGCGGCCAAATGCCCGCGAGCCGCGGGCGGCCCACCAGCCCGCATCGGCCTCCCACTCGCGGTACGCGGCGCAGCTCCGGTGGCACGCGGCGCCGTCGACGCACCAGACGACCCCGTCGCGATCCTCCGCGCCGAGCGTCGCGGCGTGCAGCGCGGCGAGCGGCGAGCGGTGGAAGTCGATCAGGCGCGTCGGCAGACCGTGGCTATGCCCCAGCACGAGCCACTCGAGGTCGGCGGCGCCGGAGGGAAGAAACGCGCGCGCCGAGCGCCGGAAGAGCGCGGCGAGCGCATCCTCAGCCTGCTCGCAGCGCTTCCCCGCCGCCTGCGCCGTGGACAGCAGCCCGCTCGCCGCGTCCGGCACGCCGCAGTATACCATCGGCGACTCCCCCGGCACCATCGCGCCGTCCCCGCCCGCGCCCGCGCGGGGCTGCACGAGCGAGGAGGGCAGCGCGGGGTGCGAGAAGAGCACGAGGCAGAGCTCCTCCCACGAGCGCGCGACGATGGTCTCCCCCGCGGGCGACGGGAGTCGCTGCGCGAGTGCCGGGCGCAGCCGCTCCACCTCCCCGAGTAGCTGCAGCACGTCCGCGGGGGCCTCGTCTTGCGCACACTCCGCCGCGAGCCGCGACACGGCGCGCAGCGCCGACGCCACCTCGCTCCCGCCCAGTGCGCCGCTCATCGAAAAAGCCCCCTCGAGCCCGCCAAGCCCGCCCAGCACGCTTCCGTCCGCTGAGTCTGTGCACGCCAGCTGCGACTGCTGCCCACGCGCCGCGCCTCCGCCGCCGGCCGGCGCTGGGTTCGAAAAGGAGCTGTCACCCTGCGCAGTGCGGGACCCTGGCTCCCCGAACCCTGCACCCCAATTCCCAAACGCCGCATTTCCCCCGCTGTCGCCTGCACCCAACTCCTGGTTGCGGTCCTCCTGCTGCTCGCGCGGCAGTTCGGCGCGCTGCTGACGCATCTCATCGAGCTCCATGCGCATCTGCTCCACCTCCAAGCGCAGCTGCTCTTTCTCGGCCTGTGCAACTGCCGCTCGCTGTCGTGCCTCTTGCAACTCTCCGGCGGCGGCGGCGGCGGCGGCGGCGGCGGCAGCGGCAGCGGCAGCAGCAGCGCCGCTACCGGCAGCTTCGAGTTCGCTGCTAAGAGCCTGGTTCTTCGAGTTGAGCTCTTCCAAGCTAAGCTGTAGCTGTTCCCGTTTGTTCTGGAACTCGGCCGTGATGTCCACCTCCCGCTGCTTTCCATCGTCAATCAGTTTCTTGGTCTCCTCTTTCACACGCTTGAGCAGGTCACGGTACTTCGAGCAGTCTTCCTGCAGCTTTGCTTGCTCCCTCTGCGATGCCTGTACTTCTTCTCTCAGAGTCTGCACTTGTCCCTCAAGCGCCGAAACGACGCCCGGGTCATGGCCCTGCAGACCACCCTGCTCAGATCGTGCCTCTAGATCCTGGGAGGTCTCTGCAGCAGCCCCTTCACGCGCCTCCAATTGCGCTCGGAGAGACATTATTTCTTCACGGTGTGCATCAACTTCCTCTCGTTTGGCCATAAGCTCTTCTTGAATCTGCTGCTTTTCGGCCGTAACAGCCTCGAGTGCAGCAATTTCGGTGTGGGTACTTGTCATTTTCTGCTTTTCTTCTTCCAGGCGCTGTAGCTCTCTCCCCGAATTTTCAGACTGCTTCTGCAGCTGTGTCCTGAGTGTATCGATTTCCTCTTCAAGCTTATGTTTTTCTTCATTCGCCTTCTCATTCGCCTGGTCCATCATTTTGGTGTATTTTTCCGCCATCTTTTGTGCTTCGTTCTTTGTCTTGCTAAGCTTCTGCTCCAGGCTTTCCTTCTCCTTCTGCACCGTCGCGATCGCTGCCTTGCTCTCCTCATGCTGCTTCTGTGCGGCCTTGAGCTCAGCCTCTAGTCGCGCCTGCAGTTCCGCCTGCTCCTTTCGCTCCGCCTCACTCTCCACCGACGGCTGTTGCTGCCGTTCCGCCCGAAGCGCAGCGGCTTCTTCCCGGGCAGCATGTGCTGCGTGCTCGGACTCAGCTGCCCGTGCCTCTGCTGTGCGCTTCGCCTGCTCGGCCTCTGCGGCCCGGGCGTCTGCTGCACGCTTTTCCCCCTCGAGCTGGCGCAGTGCCACATCTTGGGCATCTCGAACTTGCTCCTCACTTGTCGTTGCCGCCTTAGCAACTACGGCAGCATTTGGCTGTTCCGCGGCCGATGCAGCTGCTTGCTGCTCCACAGCCACCGCGCGCTGCTCGGCGTTGGCACTCTCTCGCAGCGCTGCTGCAAGCTCCACCTCAAGATTTTTCACTCGCTGATCCGCCTGCGATGCACGCTGCTCCGCGGCAGAGACGCAACCCTCCAGTTCCTGCACGGAAGCTCTCGCAGCAGCAGCTTTTTGCTCCAGAGCTTCCGCCCGCTGGCCCTGCCTCTGGCGCTCCGCCTCACTCTCTGCGAGCGCGTTCTGAAGTGAGAGCTTGCCAGCCTCGGCGGCTTCCACCCTGTCTTTCAGTGACTTCTGCTCTGTTTGACCGCTCTGAACAATCCTCCGTGCTTCTTCTTTGACACGCTGGAGCTGAGAATCAGTCTCTGTGAGCTTCTGCCTTGCGTCCTGTAAATCTGCCTCGACAAATTGCTTCGCGACCTCTGCCCCATCCTTGGCCTCCTCTGCGATTTTCGCCTTTTCCTCTGCCTCTTTCAGCGCGCCAGTGAGCCTAGAGACCTCGGTCGTCAGCATTGCAACATGCGCTGTGGGACCCTGCGTGCTCATCGGGTCGGACTTGCCGCCGCCTGCTAGTTGGGCCTTGAGCTGCGCGACCTCATCCCGATGTCTCTCCTTGAGTTTGTCAATTACTTGCTTGGCCTCAGCCCTCAGTTTTGCAAGGAGTTCGTCTTTCTTCGTCATCTCCGCCAGGAGCGTGGCGTCAGCCCCTCCCACGGACTTCCCGCTGGCTTTCAGTGCGATGTTTTCATGCTGCAGATTCTTGCACAAGGCCGTCAATTTTTTGTTGAGCTGTGAAGCCTCTTCCAGCGACTTTTGTGGGTCCACTGCGTTTGAGTTTGCCGCGCCCTGCAGCATCATGCTCATCTCTGCCAGCTACGCAGCGCGTGACGCGCCCGCCGTAGCCTCTTACCGCGTTTCGGCGAGGCCCGTGCCGCGGGCCCCGCCTGCTTATCGTCGAAACTCACGGATCCAAGTAAACACGGGGGTGGATAAGCACTTTCACCAGGCCTGCGAGTTTCGAATCCCGAGCAAGCCACACCGCACGTCCCACCGTCCCCCGCACCGCCAAGAGGGGTCGCGGGCTCACTGTTTCTTCTCTTGGCTCCAATTCCAGACCCACGTTTGTCATGTGCAAAACGGCTAGTCACGGCAAGCAATTCGTTCGGAGTGGTCAAACGCGAGATCCTGGCGGAATTAGTAGGCGATTCTAGTCACGCTTGGAGAGCTTGCCAAGCACACCTGCATTCACAACATCCTCTGAAGGCCACTCGTGTCCGTAATGGCGCCAGAGCCTTCGATCGACAGCGACAGGGACATGCCCCATCCTTCCGCTGGTCTTGGAGCTAGTGGCGGATCGACGGCCGGTTCTCCTTCCATGGCTTCCTATCTTCGCAGCACTGCCTATGGATCTGAGGGACGCAAGTGCCCGTACTTTGGGCAGATTAGTGGTGCTGCTGCACGTGCTGCCTTTGCTCGGAGCAGCACGCGCCCGAGGCGTTGTGCGTAAGTTGCACACGACTGTGTATGGATGGGTATATCAAGATGGGAAGTATATCAATATATGTCAATGAAAATTACCAAAACCTCAGTGCTGTTGGTAGCTCATCACGCTGCACCGTCCCCACCCGCTCGCAAAAGGCGCATGCCACATGGGGCTGGGCACACGTGCAAACCGGCCCGATTTCGGGGCAACTGGCATTGTGGAACGTTCACATTCACTCCGCTCAATGCCCCTGGCCCATCTCTTTCGCAATCTCGTCTTTCAACAGTAGACAAGGGCCAATTGCTTGGTCACACTACCGAGCCCAAAAGGGGTAAAGCTTTCGTTCGCACTCGTCGTTCACGCGCTCCATAAACCTTGCATACTTCTGGAAACGTGCTCAAAGAAGCCCCTCTAGGATCTGCACCCGATGGACACGGTGCTCCACGCCGAGCTGCACAGGGGGCCGAGTATCAGGAGCCCGCGACGGGCTTGGGGTTTCAGGGGTGTTGATGTACGACACCGCACACTTCACGGGGCCTGGGTGGGACTCGGGAACCTGAGCGAGCCGCATGTCATCCAGCTCGGAGAGCTTTGCGCCGTCGAGCGCTTCCCGCCGAAAGAGGTTCACGTACAGGGCGAGCCCCTTGGCCGTGAGCGCCTCGCACACCTCGTCCAGCGACATCTTGTGCAGCGCCGTCTCGCGCAGCGCCGCGGCGGGCCGCGGCAACTCCTCTCCGTCCCCTGCGTCTGCGCTGCCCGCGCCGCGCGACGCGCTCGCCACCAGCCGCTCCGCCCCGCCGTGCCGCTCCAGCTCGAGGTGCAGCTCCAGCACTTGCTTCGCCAGGCTCGAGCGGATCGTGCGCAGCCGGGCCATGTGCCCGGCGTTGAAGCGCTCGCTGGTCCCCCCCATGCTCGGCGGTGCGTCTAGAAGGGGGGCCCGCTCCCCCTCCGTGCTTGCCGGTCCCGCCATCGAGGTGGTATCCGAGGCTGGCGAGTCCCCTTCGTCGTCGAGCACGCCATGGAGCTCTTCCATCTCCGCAAGACCCTGGTCGAGAAGCACAGCAACCGAGCGCAGCGAGCGGAACATGTCCGTGCTCTGCTCCGCGGAGCGGCCCACGTCCACTGACGCCGAATTTGCACCACCCACAAAGTCTCCGCGCCCCCCGGCTGCAGCAGGCCCCGAACGCGCGGCGCTTGCAGCCTTGCTCGCGGCAGGCCCCGCCGCGCCGCTCGACACCTGAGCCGCGCCGGGCGGCGCAGACTCTTCTTCGGTATCTGACACAGTCTCGTCGGCCACCGCAGCGACTGGTGCGCCACGCACCGGTGCTGCTTCGCGTGCAGGCGCTGGGGACACATGCTCCACCTTGTGTTCCTGACGCCACACGTGAGCGTCCTCCCACAGTTTCTGTAGAGTTGTGTCTGTGTCGAGCCCGATCCGAGGCTGCACCTCCGTCGTAGACACGAACGAGGAGAAAATGATTGTGCAAGCGTGTCTACATGGCAAATTATCTGCCCACTGGCCCTCCAACATCACAGCGTCGGGCCACGTCCAAACGCCCTGTCCGTGCTTGAGATTGTTCTTGTACTCGCCGTTGTACTTGCGCCCGTCGGGCCATGTGTAGACCCCATGCCCGTGCATCTTGTCTTTGAGGTAGTACCCTTCATAGCGTCGCCCATCAGCATGAGTTAGGATGCCAAATCCTGTGCACTTGCTCTGCACCCAGGCACCACGATACACCCGCCCGTCGCCCCACGCCATGTATCCCTGCCCAGTTTGCATCCCGTCAAGGTACTCTCCCTCGTACATGGACCCGTCCGGCCACGTGTGAAGTCCATGACCATTCTTCTTATTGTCCTTGTACTCGCCATCATACTTGGCACCATTGGCCCATGTGTAGATACCGTGCCCCTGCATTTTGTCATTCACGTACTCACCTTCGTAACGACGACCGTCTTTGTGTGTGAGAACCCCGAAGCCAGTGCACTTGCTGTTCACCCAGTAGCCCTCATAACGCCTACCGTCTGCCCATGTCATTAGTCCATACCCGGTCTGCATCGAGTCAACGTACTCGCCCTCGTATCGCGCCCCGGACGGCCAAGTCTGCACACCCCGCCCGTTTTTCTTGTCCTCCTTGTACTCGCCTTCGTAGCGAGCGCCCTCAGCCCAGACGTAAACACCGCGCCCGTGCATCTTGTCGAGCTTGTACTCACCCTGCGGCAAGACCACTATAAGTAGGAAGCCTTGCGGGATTTTGTCATCACAAAGCCGCGAAAAACGGGGGATGGTTGCACCTCGTAACGCCTGCCGTCCTTGTACGTCAAGACCCCGCGACCGTTGCACCGGTTCTCGAGCCACTCGCCATCGTATCGACGTCCGTCCGCCCACACCATAAATCCGCGCCCAGTCATCATGTCATCGACCCACTCGCCCTCGTATCTGCTCCAAAGGCGGGGAGAGAACGGTCAACAAAATGCGGAAACGACGGCACCAGGCAAGGGTCGAAGCTTGGGAACTCGCCTGCTGCCGTCACCCCATGTTTTGACGTGGTAACCGTTCTTGACCTGGTGATTGCCTGGTGCCGCGGTGTTGGGGGGCGCAGCCATGGCGGACTGATGCTTGCACTGGCGCTTTGAGGGCTTCTTGAAATGAGAGGCGGCGCCTTGGACCGTCTCTTCCCTCCTCGAAACAGGAGAGCAGCCGCCCCTTCGCACTAGAGGTTACAATGGAGTCTCAAGCCTCGAACGAGGTGTTTTCTTACGACAGCGAAGCTGCAGAATCGCCAGCTGGCCGTCTCTTGAATGTGTGGGCGGCAAAGCTGCCAGGGCACTCCTCCGCTGACGCTCAAGCGAACCTTAAAGCCCCTTTCACCCAGACTCTGCCCCGCAGCAACAGAGGACACTTCTATATGCGCCTTGTAGTTTTCGGGGCTGCTGCAGGCCAGCGAGGCGAGTACGCCAACGCGTCAGGCACAGGCCCGTTCCCCTGCGAATCAGTGTATCATAATAAGGATTTTTAAACCGATCTCAAAACCTATCCATCATTTGTAAGATCAGTCAACATCGTCCCCAGTTGGTCACGGTTGACCGCGCCGTGCCTTGACCGCGCCGTGCCTTGACCGCGCCGTTCAGCCTACAGCCGCATGGTCTTTTCCATCCTTGCCAACCAAGCCGCGGGGGGGTCATGGGAGGGGATGTATGCTGGTGACGACGTGATGGCCGGCGGCGTGCAAACGCATTGTCATGCGTACTGCGATCGCTGGCGGGCAGCCAATTGGAGTCCAGGATCACCGCCGAACGTTCCGGCACCTATGCAGGGGCTCATGTAGTGTAGACCGGAAGTTTGACTTGGAACCGACATGCTCAGTGATATACGCGAGGCATCGTATGGTTCGCGACCAGTGGGTCGTGCTGCGTGAGAGGGTGCTGAGGTCGGGACAGATGTGCCAAGTGCTGGGCACTGCCCCTGTTTGCAATGCAACGTGCGTGACTGCAGAGTCTTTGTAATAAGCTAGCGTTGCCGTTTCACACCCTTCATTATCTGCGAATACGCGTCAGATTGCCCGCACACAGTTTGCATCCTCGGCAGGCAGCGTCTTGCCCCGTTGCCTCTCCCTGTGCCAGGATGAGCCCGGGTTACTCGGTGCAGAGGCACAGCAACCCCGCACATCAAAGCCGAACTTGGCAGGGGGCGGGACAAGTACGCTTCTGCGAGCTCGACGATGTCCGGGAAGGCGAGCCGGTATGCTCGGATCGCGTCAGACGCCGTGCCCCCGGCAGCCGGGGCGACGATTGCGAAGTGCTGCGCCGCGCTGCTCTCGCGCGGACTAAAGAGCACCGGGTACACTCCGCGCGCGTCTAAAGACGAGTGCAGGGTACGCGTCGCGGCCGCGTCGCCGCATGACCCCTTCCACTCCCTCGATGTCTTCGGTTGTGTCTCCCAGTAACACTCCATCCAGTGCCCAAGAGAGTAGTGCCACTGCCGTGCCGCACCCGACCGATCAGCCCGCTCGCAGGAATGACCTTTGGCGCATCCGGTTCCATGACAGAGCCTGAACGCCACAACCCCTGCGCTGTCACCCGGCGTATGCTCCGCGTCACCGGGCGGACTCGCACCTCTCTGAAGGCTCCAGGCACGCTGGTGGTCGGCAGACCTGCGGAGTCTCGCGTCACTACGTCTGCTGTGGCATCCTCGAAAAACCCAAGGCGCACAGCTTCCGCAAGCGGTGCGTTGCCCCTTGCCCTCAGCAGCGCGCGAAGAAACAACGCGTAGTCCCACGGCGCGATGCGCAGGCCCTGCGACGGGTCCATCCCGCCGCTGGGCGCAACACCGCCGCCACCCCCTTTCATGTACCCTGGCTCGCTGCGCATCCCCAGCGGCTCCGCCAACAGCAGCTGGAACAGCGCGTCGAAGCTCCGCCCGGAGGCCGCCTCGGCCATGGCACCCTGCCGCGCGCTCTCGCAGATTAGTTGCAACGCCCTGCAGCAGCGCAGACAGACACACAAAGGGCGCACCGCGAGCGTCAGGTGGTTTTCTGACACGCGGAAAACCGCCCCGGGGTCGAACTGCAGGCCGGCAGCCGCTTCGGAGAGCTTGCCCGCGCAGGCGACGAGCGACTCGCCGCACTCTGCCTTCCCCAGAGCGCCGAGACCCGACGTGAAGGAGAGAAGGTGCCGCAGAGTCACGCGTAGACGAGGGTCGCCCTCGCCAGGCACAGTCGCGTTCCCACGGGGTGGCGCACCCCATGCTGGAAGGTGTTGCTGGGGGGTGTCGTCCAGAGAGAGCGTCCCGTTCTCGACAAGTCGAAGGATGACAGCGGTGGACACCCAGGTGGAGGCCCCGCGGACTGCCATGCGGTCGGATGCGAAAGGTGCGTTCTTGCCCTTTGTCAGCGTCATTGATACTCCCGCCTCGGCCGACCCGATTAGCAAAAGATAGTCGTCGTCAGGACCGTCGAGCAAGCGCTTCAGGTATGGATCCCAGGGTGCGCAACGCCAGTTGACATTCGACCAGAAGCTGCCGAGCATGACGATCAAGACGAAGGCCAAGACCGTTGCGATCGTGCACAGAATTGCTCGGTACCGCGTCCGCTGTAATGTTTCAGCAGAATGCTCGCCTTCAACGCTGAAGCGCCCAGAGCCGTGGTAGCTTACGGCCAGCCCAGGGGGCGAAGCTGCCAGTGCGGCAATGCTGTCAAACATCGCAAGAGGTGCCTTCTCGGCAGCCTGATTGCGCGCCATTTCACGGTGCTGTCTATATCCCCTACGGGACGATGCACTGCTGTGATGGGTGCTGAGATCGCGAGGCGCCGCGGACGCAGGAGTTTGTGGTTGCATTTCGACGTCGCCCTCCGGCTGAGAGGACATGTTCCTCCCTGTTCCTCCCTGGCCCAAGAAGCTATGCAGCTTCCGCGCCCGTTGGAAGCCCTTGCTGGGAAAGCGCGTTGGGCTTGCCTGGACGACGGAAGCCTCAACTCCGATCAAGCTCTCAGGGAAACCGGCCCGCCTCAGAATTCCAAACGGTCTTCCAGGTTGCGGGTCCCCGGGGCGACTGACTCTCCCGCAGGCGGCGACAGCGCAGCTCCGGGGACGCAACAAACATGGCAGAGGCTGACGTATTGATACCGACCATGATGCATTTTGTCTCTCCGCAAGACGGGAGGCCGGAGCACGCGCCGGACCCAGCTGCGACGCGGCACAGGGCGATGGCGCCACCGGCACCCTTGCCTGGCCGCAAAGTTCAGGGTAAGCACGTCTCTTCACGCGCTCCGGTCGCAGCCCATGCGGAAGATTCCGGACCTCTGTCTAGCGCGTTCTCCGCTGCCTCACCTGGTAGCTCGATGAGTTTGGCGGAGGCTCGGGGCCCGACCGCAGTGAGGCGGAAAGACTTCCTGGATCCCGACCTCACTGTGCCACTCGGGGGTTTCCCGGATGACAGCGACGTAGTTCCTGGCACAACGGCTTTCACCAGTAGTCTGGCAAAGAAGATGGGGCTGAGTGGGGTTCTTCCGAGCCGCGCGCTGCGCCTCTGGTGGCACGTTCCTGAGCTAGTTGGCCTGGTCAGCTTCGCACCCGCCTGCGAGCTCTGCACGTCCGAGCTGCTTGTGCATCATCGCGCCGGGCGATCACACGCCGAAATCTTCCAGCGGAGAGACTGCTGCCGTGTCTGCCGCCGCCAGCTCCTCCGCCCGGTCGCCGCCCCCTCGCTCGGCGCGCGCCCCGCGCAGACCTTCGCGCGCGAGATGGACCTCCTCGCGCCGTCCTCCGCGCGGCGCCCCCCGACGCCGTCGTCGCGCGAGCAGGAGGCGCGGCGCGTGCCAGAGACGCGCCGCCTGCTCGTCGACCTCGCCCTCGCTGGCATCTCCGCGGTCGGAGAGGACCGCTTCGTCGCCGCCGTCCCGGAGCAGCACGTGCGCCCCCCGACCGCGGCGGGCGGCGCGGCGGAGGCGCCGCAGGGCGAGGGGTCGGAGGAGGATCAGTGCGCACTGCTGCTGCTCGAGCGGCAGCAGGCGCTGGAGGACCGGGCCGCGGGCGCCCGGCTCGGGTTCCGCCCGCGCAGCGCGTTGCCCGGCGCGGAGCTGGGGCGGCCGCCGTCGCTGGGCGGCGCGGACGAACGCCAACTGCCGCAGCGGGAGCTGGAGATGCTGGTGGCGCCTCTGGTCCCGCGGCGCCCCGGCGCGAGCCCCCCTGAGGAGCTGGCATGCGTGCCTGCGCCCCTGGAGCCTGCGCGTCCCGTGCGCGGGCTCACGCGTAGCACCGTGCGGCGGATGATGGCCAAGTGCCGCTGGCTGCGCACGCTCTCCGAGGCGGAGGCGGAAGAGTTACTGCGCTACGTCGTCGTGCAGCGCGCGCCGCCCAACGCGGTGCTGCTGCGCGAGGGCGACCGCGGGAGCTTCCTGGTGGTCGTGGCCGAGGGCGAAGTGGAGGTCTACCGCAGCGGGCGCTGGGCCGACTGGGCGGGCGAGGGCGCGGTGGGCCGGCCCGCCTCCCAGACCCTCGCGGCCTCGAGACCACCCCCCCCCTCTCCCTACCCTTCCCCCTACCGCTCCCCGTACTGTACTGTAGCTTCGTGCCCCCCCCCCTTCACCCCCCCGTGTGTCACCGGTGTCGGGGGAGCGTGCGTGTGCCGCGCATCCTCCCGCGAGGCCCGTCCTGGCAAGCCCCACGCGCTGACGAACGCGGGGCGTGTGCGTGAGGCAGGTCCTGGGCGAGACCGCACTGCTGCACGGCGTGCCCCGCCAGGCCACGGTGGTGGCGTCGGCGCCGTGCGTGCTGCTGCTGTTCTACCTCGACGCTCTTCAGTTCGTGCTTGACGCGTCGGCGGCCCCGTGGGCGGTGCTGCGCGCTATCAGCAAGTACCGCGAGCTGCGCGGGCGCCCGCCCACCCCACCCCCCGCGGAGGCTGCCGCGGACTGCGAAGAGGAGGCAGCGCCGCCGAGCTCGCCGGGGGGGACGGAGGCAGCGGCGGCCCCGCCAGAGCCTCCCCCGGCGCCAATGGCTCCAACGGCAGCAGCGCCAGCGCCAGAGACGGTGCTGGAAGCCCCCAGTCGCGCGCCGCCGCGGCTGATGTCCTCCGCCGAGGTTGGCAGAGGGGGGATGCTCAGGGGCTGGGGCGACTCTCCCCACTCCCCCGTGAACATAGCTGCTCATGGGCCCGCCTCGGGACTGGTATCCACGTTTCTCACAGCAGTGGACGGATCGCCCGAAAAGCAGGCGGTGGAATCCGTGCGGGGGCAGTTCAGCCGGCAGGCAGGCCCGCGCGAGCGGCGGGCGTCTGGCTCGAGCCGGCGGCACAGCAGCACGAGCGTGCCCGCGGGCCGCGAAAGAGAGAGCGCGCTGGAGACGCGCGCTGCGCGCAGCCCCGTCGCCGGCGCTCCCGGGCCCGAAACGCCCTTCCCCCCAGCGGACCGCGCCCCGCCGCCGCCGCACGATGTGCGGGAGGCCCGGCCGGGGCGATGGGAGGGCGCGAGCGCGGCGCCGCGTCACGGGGTGCGCGCGCGCGACCTCCTCGCCTCGCGCTCGCGCTCGCGCCCGGGGAGCGCGGCGGCGCTGCTGCCGCAGCCCGCGGGAATCGTGGCTGCCGCGGCGGGCGGGCTCGAGGGGCGGCTGGGCGCGCCGGGGCAGGCGCTCCGCGGGACGCGCGGGGTCGATGGCTTCTGGGCCGGCGGGAGCAAGTGGGGAGCTTCGCGCTGCGCGGAGCTGCGGGCCAGGTCGGGCGCCGTGCGGCGGGCTGCAGGCCGCAGCGCGAGCGTGAACGCGGGCGTACCTGCGTCAGGCCGGGTCTCCGTCCTGTGGGGCTACGAACAGCTCCTCGAGCGCAGCGCGTCGTCGCTCTCCTTTGCCTTGCCGGGGATCAGCGGCGGCGGCGGCGGCACAACGCGGTCGGCCACGTCCCTGGGGCTGACCTCGGCTGCCGCGCGCCCACGGAGCGTGGCGAGCCCCGGCCGGACCAGCCCGCTCGGACGCCCTATGGCGCCGCCGGCGTCCTCAGACGCGCTGCAGCGAGCAGACCAGTTCCTGCGCGCTGCGGCGGCGGACCCGGCCCTCGCTGCAAGCGCGCTGGGCGCCCGGGCTGCGGCCCGGGCGGAGTTTTCTCAGGCGGGCCCGTCGTATGATGCGGCGGAAGCGGCCCTGTCCCGGCTGGGGCCGTTTGCGGTGGTGCCGGTGCACGACTGCTGCCTGTTCCAGATGGCGGTTCGTCCCCGGCCTCCCGGGCTCGAGGGGCGACCCTGCTGCGCTGCATGGCTCCCTGCTCTCCTGCCTGCTTCGGTCCTTGGAGCCGTTGAAAGGGCTACTTCCTGGAGCGCCGAGGTACTGACGGGGCCCGTCAATGCAGGCGTTGGGCACTGAGGCCACTGACCGAGAGCGCGATGCTGTCAAGCGGCGGCGCCGCAAGGCGAGGGAGCAGCCAGCGTTTCTTCTCTGCCCGACGCTGGCGCTCGGGGCCTAGTGGCCGCGAGGGGCTTATCGCACGGGCCGCATGTAGGGCGGCAAGGCGCTCGAATGCAGCGACGTGCCATGTATTCACTCCAGTCACGCCGGCCGCCCGCCCGCGCAACGGCAGGCGCAGGCGTCGCCCACACAGCGGGCCTGCCCCGGTCACTGGAAGAGGTCATCGAGTC
>ENA-UOXV01001473-UOXV01001473.1-marine-metagenome-genome-assembly--contig:-NODE-1473-length-32883-cov-16.866364_pt1 | contig 32883 bp, 22 predicted proteins | sample MGYA00238165_ERZ766961 | MGnify/ENA primary metagenome ERZ766961 (study PRJEB28924, sample SAMN03173240) | marine metagenome | biome: Marine; feature: Water; material: Subsurface seawater | place: North... | reverse complement strand
GTTAAAACAACCTCTTCTTCAGCAATCATATCTTCCATGGAAAACTCTGTATCAACAGGGACGATTTCTGTTCGCCTTTTGTCACCATATTGCTCTTTAACCTCTAAAAGCTCTGTTTTAATAATATCCATTCTTTTGGCTTTGCTGTCAAGAATGCTTTTTAATTGCGTGATGAGCTTTATGAGCTCTTTGTATTCTGCAACAACCTTGTCAACCTCAAGGCCGGTGAGTCGCTGAAGTCGCATGTCCAAAATTGCCTGGGATTGTGTTTCAGAGAGCCCAAAGCCTGACATTAAACCTTCTTTTGCTTGCGCTGGGTCTTTGCTTCCGCGAATAATTTTAATTATTGCATCAATATTGTCTAGGGCTGTTTTTAAACCTTCTAAAATATGAGCCCTTGCGTCTGCTTGCCTTAATTCGAACTCTGTTCTACGAACAACAACTTCAAGGCGAAAATTAATAAAATGATTTAGAATCGTTTTTATTGGCATAATTTTCGGAACACCATCAACAAGCGCGAGAAGAATAATCCCAAAGGTGTCTTGTAGTTGGGTGTGTTTGTAGAGTTGGTTTAGTATAACCTCCGGAACCGCGTCGCGTTTTGTTTCTATCACAACTCTTATTCCATCTTTATCGGACTCGTCACGAAGATCTGATATGCCAACAACTTTTTTATCCCGTACAAGGTCAGCAATTTTTTCTACAAGATTAGCCTTGTTTGTTTGATAGGCAACCTCTGTTATAACAATACTGTCTCGCCCCTTGTTGTTCGTTTCTACATGAGCCCTTGCTCTCATTTTAATTTTTCCACGACCCGTTTCGTAGGCCTGGCGAAGGCCGTCTTGGCCAAGAATTAGCCCCGCGGTTGGAAAGTCTGGTCCTTTTATATGAGTCATTAGCTCGTCTAAATCAATGTTTTCATTGTCGACCATTGCAACCAGTCCGTTAATTACCTCAACAAGGTTGTGGGGGGGTATTTTTGTTGCCATGCCCACAGCAATGCCCTCTGAACCATTTATTAATAAGGTTGGAACCGCTGATGGTAAAACAGAAGGCTCTTTCAGTGTTTCGTCAAAATTTACTGTCCAATTAACAGTGTCTTTATCAAGGTCTTTAAGCATTTCGCTTGTGAGTCGTGTCATCCGAGACTCTGTGTACCTCATTGCCGCAGCGTTGTCGCCATCAATAGATCCAAAATTTCCCTGTCCATCTACAAGTTGATAGCGCATAGAAAAGTCTTGAGCCATTCTAACCAGCGCATCATATACTGAGCTATCGCCATGTGGGTGGTATTTTCCCAAAACATCGCCAACAATTCTTGCGGATTTTTTATAAGGGCGGTTCCAGCTTGAACCCAGCTCACTCATTCCATACAGTATTCTTCTGTGTACTGGTTTTAAACCGTCCCTTACGTCTGGAAGAGCCCTCGATACAATAACTGACATTGAGTAATTAAGATAGCTTTCGCGCATCTCATCCACAATGTCTCTTGGAAGAGTGTTATCTCTGTTAAAATCAACCATAAGTTTTTCCTAAAAGTTAAATGTCTAGATTTACAACAAACTTTGCGTTTTTTTCTATAAACGTTCTTCTTGCTTCAACGTCGCTGCCCATAAGGTTTTGAAATGTTTCCGCTGCTTCTCCGGCGCTTTCTACTGTCACCTGCATCAGGGTCCTGCGTTCTGGGTCCATTGTTGTTTCCCAGAGTTGACCTGGGTTCATTTCCCCTAAGCCCTTATATCTTTGAATTCCAATTTTTGTGTTTTTGTTTTCTTTTTCCATTCTCTCAATAATTAAATCACGCTCATTGTCGTCATACGCGTATAGCTCTTTTTTTGCTTGAGAAACTCGGTATAGAGGCGGAAGGGCTAAATACAAATAACCACCATCAATAATTTCTTTCATTTTTCTATAGAAAAAAGTTAACAGCAGCGTTCTAATGTGAGAACCGTCAACATCTGCGTCTGTCATAATAATTACTTTATGGTAGCGCAATTTTTGGACATCAAGGTCACCTGCAGAAATTTCTCCATCTTCATCTTCTGACCCGCCAAAGCCCGCGCCAAGAGCTGTAATCATTGATTGAATTTCATTGTTTGATAAAAGCTTGTCTATTCTTGCTTTTTCAGAGTTAATAACTTTCCCCCTAAGAGGAAGAATGGCTTGCGTTCTGCGATCTCTTCCCTGCTTTGCAGACCCACCCGCAGAATCCCCCTCAACCAAATAAATCTCGCAAAAAACAGGGTCCCTGTTTGAGCAATCTGCAAGCTTTCCCGGCAAAGAAGACCCGCCAAGCGCGCTTTTTCTACGAATTAACTCTCTTGCTTTTTTTGCAGCGCTTCTACTTCTCGCGGCAAGCAAGGCTTTTTCTATTATCCTTCTTCCAATCGACGGGTTTTGCTCTAAAAAATCTAAAATACCTTCATAAACCGCCCTGTCTACAATTCCCTTAACATCCCCATTTCCAAGCTTTGTTTTTGTCTGGCCTTCAAATTGAGGCTCTGCAACTTTTATACTAATGATTGCTGTAAGGCCCTCCCTAAAGTCTTCACCAGACAGGGTTATGTTTTCGTTCTTTTTTGCTTTAATTAAATTGTTTTTAGAGGCGTGGTTGTTCATCGACCTGGTGAGCGCTGAGCGAAAGCCAGAAAGGTGAGTTCCCCCCTCGATAGTGTTAATGTTGTTAACAAAGGTTAAGATGTTGTCATTATAGGTGTTGCCATACCTAAGCGCTACCTCAACGGGCACCTCACCGTCTTCTTTTTTAACCGTTATTATCTTATTGTGAAGGGGGTTGTTGTGCTCATCCAAATATTTGACAAAATCACTTAAACCACCACTAAACTTGAACGTCTCTTTTTCACCCTCTTCTGATCTTTCGTCTCTTAGTTCTATCTCAAGGCCGCTATTTAAATAAGCTAGCTCTCTTAACCTCTCTGCAATTATAGAGTACTCAAAAACTATCGTTTTAAAAATTGTATTATCGGGGTAAAAACAAACCTTTGTGCCCGTCTTTTTTGCTGAACCAACGGTTTGAAGTTTGGTCGCTGGGTCTCCGCGTCGATATTCTTGCTTATAAACATTTCCGTCTCTTTTAACCTCAACCCAAAGCCGCTCAGAAAGCGCGTTAACGACAGAAACGCCAACACCGTGTAGCCCCCCGGAAACCTTATAAGAACCCTTGTCAAACTTTCCACCTGCGTGAAGAACAGTCATAACAACTTCTAACGCTGGGCGGTTTTCTTCTTTGTGTAAATCTACCGGTATTCCCCTTCCGTTGTCTTCTACGGTAACAGACCCGTCTTGGTTAAAAACAACAACAATTCTGGTACAGTGCCCCGCCAGGGCCTCGTCTATTGAGTTGTCAACAACCTCATAAACTAGATGGTGAAGGCCTCTTTTTCCAACGTCACCAATATACATCGCCGGTCTTTTTCTTACCGCTTCCAGCCCCTCTAAAACTTTAATGTTTTCTGCGCTATAACTTTGGGTGTTTTTTGAGTCGTTCATATGAATCGTATTTCTCTTATTGTTTTGTTGCCAAGCTTTAAATTTAGTTTGGTTAAAATGTTTTGCTTTTCAAAAACAAGTTCTTGTCTCCAGGTTGAGTTTTTAACCTTAACGGTTAAAACGCCGTGCTCTACTTTATCTGGTGTTGTGTTTTGACCTATTTTATCCCCAACAACAGATTCCCATATCAAAAGCGCATTGTTTTGGTTAACCCCGGTTTCAAGGTTGTTGTTTTTTAAAAAAAGGTTAATTGCGCTCTTTAGTTCTTGCACGGTCTTTGAAGATGAAAGTTTTTGTTTTTTGGGTCTTCGAGGTTTATACCGTGTTTTTGAATATCAACAAGGTCCGTGTTTGTAATAATCGTTTGGGTTTTTTTCTCTAACAAGGCAAGAACCGCGTCGCTTCTTTCAAAGTCTAGCTTTGCAAAAAGGTCGTCTAGTAAAAGCGTTGGTGTTTGAGTTGTTTCTTCTTTTACAAACATATACTCTGAGAGCTTTATTATTACAAGCGCAATTTTGTGCTCTCCCTGTGACCCGAATGTTTTAATTTTTTTTTCATTAATAGAAAAACTGTAGCTGTCTCTGTGGGGACCCGTGGTGGTTGTCTGGGTTGCCCGGTCTTTTTGTCTTGTTCTTTTTAATTCTAATAAAAACTCTTTTTCTGTTGGGTGCTCGTCATCTCTTAAAAGACCAATAAGGATTTCTCCTTGATTATATGTTTTAGATGTCGTTTCTAGGCACAAAGAAAAGCTCTTGAAAAAGACTTCTCGTTGCGTCCAAAGCATTTCAGCTTTTTTTGCAAGAGCATTATCCCAAAGCTGAACTTGTTCTTCGGGCCCGTTTCTTTTTAATAGCGCGTTTCTTTGTTTTAGAGTCTTTGTGTATTCGATTAATACACCTAGGTACTTTTTTGATACCGTTGAAAAAAGACGATCAAAAAAGCGCCGCCTTGCACCGGGGGTTCCTTTGGTGATTTCTTGCTCTTCTGGTGAAAGTAAAACCGCTTGATTTTCTAGTAAAAGATCTTTTGTTTTTGCGGGCGCATTGTTTATTGTAATTTTTCTTCTGCTGTCCTTAGTTTGTCCAAAAACAATTTCTTTTGTTTGAGTTTTTGTTTTAAAGGTTCCGCTTATTCTCGTCGTTTCTGTTTTTTCTTTAATTACCTCAAGAAGGCGGGTCGTCTTAAAACTTCTTCCTGTCGATAGTATATAGATTGCCTCTAGTACAGAGGTTTTTCCGGACCCGTTTTCTCCCCAAATAACGTTTATTCCTGGTCCAAAAACCATTTCTGTTTTTACGTGGCTTCTAAAGCTTGTCATTTTTATTGATTCAATAGACATAACCAACCGGTTGTGTCTTTTTTTTTATTGCGTTGGCCTTCTTGATAAAAAAACAATCGCTAATTATTAAGTCTAATTGGCATTAAAAGCATTGTTAGGCTTGTGTTTTCTTTTTGTTCTTTTGGTATAAAAAGCGCGGCACTAATTGCTGTTTTAAGTTTAATTGTTAACTCATCTCCTGTTGCCTTTGATAAAACGTCTTTTAAATATGTTGCGTTATAACCAATTGTCAACTCGTCTCCTGAAAAAACACCACCAATTTCTTCTTTTGCTTTTGATGCTTTTTCTGGGTCTTCTGTTGTTATTTCAATTTTTTCCGGTGTTAAGCGTAGTGCTATTTGCTGTGTTGACCGGTTAGAAAAAATAGAGACTCTTTTAACTGCAGAAAGAAGCTCTTCTCTCTTAACAAGAAGTTCTTTGTCGTTATCTTTTGGTATTACACTATCAAAATCAGGAAATCGCTCATCAATTATTCTTGTAAAATATGTGTCGTCACTGTGAGTTGCTGTCATGTGGTTTTCTCCAACCCAAAGTTGGATTTCTGTTTCTGGGTTTAAAACCGCAGATAGGAGGTTTAAAAACTTTCTTGGTATGATAATATCGCCTTTAAACTCTGTAGCTTTATAGTCGTTTTTTGTATATCTAACCAAGCGGTGTCCGTCCGTCGAAACAGCCGTCAACTCTTCTTCTCCAAAACGAAAAAGAACACCTGTTAGTGCTGGTTTAAGTTCGTCTTTACTTACAGCAAAAAGTGTTTTTTTTATTAGGTCGTTTAAACTGTCTGATGAAATACCTATTGATTTTCTATTATCAACCTCTGGTGTATTTGGAAACTCTTCTGCGGGTTTCGCCATGATATCGTAAACACCGAGGTCTGTTTTTATTTTAACTTTGTTGTCTGGATCTGAAGATATAACAATTCTTGTTTTTTCTGGTAGTTCGTTCGTTATGTTTAATAGTGTTTGTAGTGGTAGTGCGGAAGAGCCTGTTGTTTCAATGCTTGCTGGAAGAGTTGTTATAATTGTAATCTCTAAATCTGTTGATCTTAAAAGAACACCTTCTTCTTTTACTTCAAAAAGAACACTGCTTAAAATTGGCAGGGTTGATCTTGTTGGTGTAGCTTTAGAAATCTTTTGTAATGCTGTTTGAAGTTCTGTTTTTGAAGTTGAAAGTTTCATGTCTTTTCCAAATAATTAGATATGATTAGATATGATAATTTAGCTAAATAAAAACTCAAAGAACATTACCTTAAACACTCTTTTTTAACAAGCTGTTTTCCTTTAGAGAATAGCTTTTCTTAAATAAGATAAACTTTTTATAATAAGATATTATTTATAATAGTGTGGATAAAGTTAAAAAAAGAACAATAGAAGAAGAGAAAAACAAAATAAAACAAAAGATAAAAGCTGTTGTTTAATCCAATCCTTTATGTGGATAAGAGCAAAGAAATGTGGATAAGAGCAAAGATATCAACAATAAAAAAAGTAAAAAAAAGTAAAAACGCCAAATGTTTAAAACCAGTGTTGAAACTGTTAGTTTCTCTCTAATTATTTATGTGGATAAAAACTTTTTCCCGCGCTTCCTTTGTCCACTCAGAAAACCAAAGGGCTTGTTTTCTATTTAAAGCCATTTGTTCTATTTCAGTCCAGTGAAGATCAAGATTGGCAGCGCCACCGCTTTTTACATCTTCTACCCACAAAAGATGATAGCCAAGCTCTGACCGCACAGGGCCCGCACAAACATTTGTTTCTATTTGACTTAAAACTAAACCAAACTCAGGGACCGGGTATGTTAAAGGATTTATCCAACCAAGGTTGCCCCCCGTGCTTGATGTTTGTTCGTCCACAGAGTTGTTTTTTATTGTCTCTATAAAAAGAGGAAGCGTTTTTGAAGAGTCTTTTAATGTACTTATTTTTACATAAGCCAGAGATTCATCTTCATCAGTAGTTGGCGGTGTCATTAAAATATGACGAACCTTTATTCGGTCTCCGCGAATTTCCTCTGTTTCTATTATATGATAGCCAAACTCTGTTTTAATAGGCAAGCTAATCTCGCCAGGCTTTAGGTTAAAAGCAACCGCCTCAAACTCGGTAACCAGCGTTCCTCGTCGAACAAACCCCAGTGAGCCCCCGGTGTTTTTTGAGCCCGGATCTTGCGAATAACTTAAAGCTGCCTCACTAAAAGAAAGTTTTTTATCTAGAAGTTGAGTGCGAAGATCCTTTAAAAAGCTTGTTGTTTTCTCTATTTGTTTTTCACTTGGATTGATTTTCATTAAAAGGTGCCGAAGCTTAACGGTGGTTGGAAAAGGGGGGATACTGTCTTTAAAGGCTTTAAAAAAACGACCAACACCCTCTCTGTTAATAGAAACACCACCGATTAGTGTTTGTTGGTATTTTTGAGTAACAAGCATGTCGCGAACATCATACCAGTACTCTCGCCGAAAGGTTCTTAATGGTTGGCCAAGCGCTTTTTCAGCGGCCTGTTCACTTCCCGCCTGGGTAATAATATTATTAACCTGTTGATCTAGGGCCCGGTCAACATCTTTGTCTCCAACCTCAACAGAGTCTAACTCTGCCATTGCCAAAACAACTTTCCGACTAACAATAGACTCTATTATTTGATTTTTTAATTGTAAAATTTTTAGCTGGTCTCTTTGTGGTTCAAGCTTTTGTCTGAAAATTTCCATGGCCAAAGACTGGTTTATGTCGCTTGTTAAAATCAGCTTGTCGCCGACAATAGCGGCAACACCGTCGATGTTTTGTAGGTGTTTTTGCTTAACAGGGACACCCGTCTCATCGTTGGTCTTGTTTGCCTCAACCTGCGCAAAAGTGTAAGAAAAAAGAATAAAAAGAATAAAGCTATGATAATCTCTCAAAACGTTCCTTTCTTAAGAACCTTAACAATAAAAAATTACAAAGATACATTCGAAACAATAACAGAAAACTTCTTTGAAAAATTAAGAGCCAAACCGCTGGCAAGATCAAGGCTTGTTGTTTTAAAAGATATTTTTAGCGTACCGCTTTTGTCGGGAACAATTTGAAAAGGTGAGGACTGGTGTTTTGCGGCCTCTCGCAAGGCTTTTAAAAACTGTTCCGGGTCAAGGCTTTTTGTTTCTGCGTCAAAAATAAAAACAACAGAAGTAGAGGAGACCAGGCATTTTGAAACAGGGTGTGGAAAAAGAAGGCACTGTGTTTCTGTTAACAAAAAAAGATTTTCAATGTTTTTTCCAAAAACGCCAAAGCGATCTAAAAGCTCTTCTTTAATTTTATAAAGCTCTTTAACCTCAAGAGCATTAGATATTTTTTGATAAAAAGCAAGTCGGTCTTGCACGAGAGGCATATAAAGGTCGTCAATGAACGCAGAGCCGGAAAAAACAATAACGGGCTTTTCTTTTTCTTCAACTAAAACCTCGCCTTGTTTTTTATTAAGAACCTCGGATAGTATTTTATTATAAAGTTCAAAACCGATTCGAGAAATTTGACCGCTTTGTTTATAACCAAAAAGACTTCCCGCGCCCCTTATTTCCAGGTCTTTCATTGCAACACCGTAACCAGAACCAAGCGCCGTGTGGTGCTCAATTGCCCTTAACCTTTGAAAGGCCTCCGGCATTAAGGATAGTTTTTTAGGTATACACAAATAGCAAAAAGCTTGTTTTTTACCACGACCAACACGACCCCTTATTTGATATAGCTGTGCCAAGCCAAGGTTCTGCGCCTCATTAATAATAATAGTGTTTGCGTTTTGAACATCAAGGCCAGACTCTATTATAGTTGTACAAAGTAAAACATCAATTTCTCCACTAAAAAAAGAAAGAATGGTTTTTTCTAGCTCTCTACTTGAAACCCTTCCGTGCGCAACCGCAATTGTGCTTTTTGGAAACAATGCTTGAAGCTTTTCTAGATAAAAAGGTATCTGTTCAATGTTGTTGTGTAAAAAATAAGCCTGGCCACCCCGCCGAAGCTCAGCGTGTAGAACCTCTTTTATAGGAGCCCAGTCAAAGTGCTGAACAAAGGTTTCAATTGGAAGGCGGTCGGTTGGGGGTGTTTCAATTCTTGAGGTATCCCTAATACCAACGAGCGACTGCTGAAGAGTTCTTGGAATTGGGGTTGCGGTCAACGTCAAAACATCAACTCTTTTTTTCAGCTTTCTAATTGTCTCTTTATCTTTTACCCCAAAACGATGTTCTTCATCAACAATTAAAAGCCCAAGGTTTTCAGTTGGAACATCAGCGCCCAAAATTCTATGTGTGCCGATTAAAAGATCAATTTTATTTTGATGTAGTCGTTCAAGAATAAGTCGCTGCTCTTTTTTGTTCTTAAAGCGAGAGAGAAGCTCAACCTCAACACCAAGGGCGCCGAGCCGATTTAAACAAGTTATATAGTGCTGGTCCGATAAAATGGTTGTTGGCGTTAGAAAAAACACAGCGCGACCCGAAACAATAACACGAATTGCAGCCCTAAGGGCGACCTCTGTTTTGCCAAAACCAACATCTCCATAGACAAGTCGGTCCATTGGGTTTTTTTGGCTTAAGTCTTTATATATATCGTCAATTGCTGTTATTTGGTCTGGTGTTTCTTCGTATGGAAAACTATCTTCAAGTTGATCAAAAAGGCTGTTTTCTTTTAAATACTCAAACCCCCGGGGGGAAGACCGGGCTGCATGAATAGCAACTAAGTGCTCAACAACCTCAGAGGCGCTTTTTTTAGCAAGCTCTTTTTGTCGCTCCCAGGCACCCGTTCCAAGCTTTGAAAGGTTGGGAAGGCTCTCGTTAACACCAACATAACGATGAACGCGATTAAAGCGACCAACAGGAACGTAAACTACGCCACCATCAGCATATTCAATTTTAATATTTTCTTCTTGGTTCTCTTTGTCCCCAACAAGGCTTAAGCCGCGATAAACACCAACGCCAAAGTCTTGATGAACCAAGCGGTCACCCCAACCAAGTTCTGAAAGAGAGCTAATTGCCAGCCCTTCTTTTTTTGAAGAGTTGCTTGCCCAGGGTTTTTTCCTTGTCGGGACAACTAAACAGGCCAAGTTAAAGCTAGGAATGGTAAACCCAGAAGAAAGATCGGCAGTCAGTCTATTAAAAGGTGAATCTAAAAATTTATTTTTAGTATCATTAAACAAAAAAAGACTAGAAAGATTTTTTGATATTTCTTTTGCTTTTTTTTGAAAAAGCGCGGTACCCATTTCTTTAAAAACAAGGGGCTCATAAAAAAGAGTAACATCTTGGACACCACCTAAAGACGGGCCAACCAAGCGGGGAGTTATGTATAATTTGTTTTTGCAACGTTCTTCTATTAAAAGGCCAAGGCTTTTAGATTTTCCGCCTTTAGTTAAAACCAGTGGCTTTTGGATTTTAACTGCGTCTCTTTTGTTAGTAGAGCGCTGTGTTTCAAGGTCAAAATAGCGAATGGACTCTATTGTGTCAGAAAAAAACTCTATCCTTAGCGGTTCTTTTGAGTGTGTTGGAAAAAAGTCAAATATTCCACCGCGCATAGAAACCATGCTTGTTGCGACGCAGTGGTCTACAACCTCATACCCCCAACTAATAAAAAGCTCTAGCAGTTTGTTGGGGTTTATTTTTTGTCCAACCGCTATCTCTAACCACTCATCGTCTATCTTTTTATCTGAAACTTTGTATTTTGAAACCGCATCGTTTATTAAATAAACCCCAACCTGAGAAAGTGCGAGGGCTCGATAAGAGCCGTCAAAGGTTTGTTTGGACTTTGAAACAAAACCGGAAACAGCCGCAGTTTCTTTTTTGTAGTCTGGGAAAAGAAAGACGTTTTCACCCATAAAGGCTAATAGGTCTTTCGCGACTAACCTATAGTGCTCACGCTCAACATTCATCCTTACAACAATAGGCGCTTTAATTCGAAGACTACACGTTGCCACAAAAAAAGCCTGTAAAGAAGGAAGCATTATGTTTATGTTTCCACGGCCATCACATAGACGCGTAATTATACTATTAAGCTCGGAGTCTGCATTCTCGCTAAGAACCGTATTATATATTTCTTCTATTATTGGTTTCACGTGAAACGCTATTGTTTTAAAAACAAAACAGAAAGGGCTGAAATATCCGCAGGTGTAACACCAGAGACGCGCATCGCCTGCCCAAACGTTTCAGGTTGAACAAAAGACAGTTTTTCTTTAGCCTCGTTTGAGATGCTCTTAATCTGTAGATAGTTAATGTTTCGCGGAAGTCGAGCAACTTCGTTTCTTTTCATTTTGTCAATTTGCTCCTGTTGCCTTTTTATGTAGCCCTCATATTTAATAATAGCCTCAGCTTCAATCATTACCTCTTTATTGATTGTTTTTTCGGTACCAGAGCTTTCATTTTTTAAATTAAGGTCGTTAATTGAAACAGATGGTCTTTTTAGAACAAGCTTTAATGGCGTTGACTGTCTAATTGGGCTTTCACCAAGTTTTTCTAGTTTCCGGTTTATTTTGTTTGGAGAAACGCTTTTGTCAAGCCTTTTAAGTACTTTTCTAAGCTGTGCTAGTGAATTTTCGGCGCCCTTTAATCGAAGACCGCTAAGAACGCCTTGTTTTTTTGCGATAGCGGCGAGCCTTGCGTGCGCATTAGAAAAGCGCAAAAGCAATCGATATTCAGCCCTAGACGTAAACATTCTGTAGGGTTCAAGCGTATCTTTTGTAATTAAGTCGTCAATCATAACACCGATATAGCCCTCGCTACGCTTAATTATAAGGGGGTCTTTGTTTAAAATATAGTTTGACGCATTGATCCCTGCAATTAAACCCTGAGCGGCCGCCTCTTCATATCCAGACGTTCCATTAATTTGACCAGCAAAAAAAAGGCCACGGACACTCTTTGTTTCAAGACTTGATTTTAGTTGAGCGGGAGAAAAGAAATCATACTCTATCGCATAACCGGGACGAAAGAACTTAACCTCACCCATTCCTGGTATTGTTCTCAGGGCCTTTAGTTGAACATGCTCAGGGAGGCTTGTTGAAAACCCGTTTAAATATATTTGATCGGAGTTTAACCATTCGGGTTCTAAAAAAAGCGTGTGATTTTCATGATGCGCAAAGCGGTGTATTTTGTCTTCAATTGATGGACAATACCGAGGGCCAATGCCACTAACGTCGCCTGAAAACATCGGGCTTAAGCTAAGGTTGTCTTCAATAATGCTTTTACAGGAGGCTCCCGTAACGATAGTATGACAAGGTATGTTTGGTGGTTTAAAGTTTTTTGTTTCATACGAAAAAGGCAGAGGGTCCCTGTCTCCTTGATTAAGCGTGGTTTTATTCCAGTCGATTGTCTCACGATCAAGCCTAGGTGGCGTTCCTGTTTTAAGACGACCAGTAATAAAACCTAACGAAACAAGAAACTCTGTTATTCCCTCTGCGCCACTTTCCCCCATTCTACCTGCACGAATTTTTTTTTGGCCAATATGAATTAAACCATTTAAAAAGGTTCCACATGTCAACACAACAGCTCTTGCACCAATTGTTATACCGCTCCTCAAACAAACTCCGCGGACAGTTGACCCAGACTCAAGAAGAGAAACAACTTCCCCCTGAACAAGTGTTATCTTCTTGTCGTTAACAACCTTTTTAGAAACAAATTCCTCATAAGACCTTTTGTCGACCTGGGCTCTTGGCGACCAAACAGATTTCCCTTTTGATTGGTTTAAGATCTTAAACTGTATCCCGCTATGATCCGTAGCTAAGCCCATAATTCCACCAAGCACATCAACCTCTCGAACAATTTGTCCTTTCGCAAGGCCCCCTATGGCGGGATTACAAGACATGCGGCCGACAGCTTTTTTATCAAGCGTAACTAAAGCAACAGAGCGCTTAAGCTTTGAGGCAATTAGAGCGGCCTCAATACCAGCGTGACCACCACCACAAACTATTACGTCAAAGGTTTCTTTGTGTTTCACGTGAAACTACTTACCCACACAAAGAGATTTAAAAATATTGTTTATAATATCTTCGGGGGTGGTTTTGCCAAGTAAAACATCAAGAGCCTCAATTGCGCCGCGAAGCTCCAAAGAAAGAAGTTCAAGCTCAAAGCCAGAAGCAACAAAAAGGTTTTTAGCTCGAACTAGATGCTCGCTGCAAGCACGAACAGCCGCTTGTTGTCTTGGGGTCGAAAGAAGCGCGACCTCTGAAGACAGGGGATGAAGGTTGAGGCTTCTTTTAATCTCTAACAAAAGAAGGTCAAGCCCCGTTTTCTTTTTACATGAGATATGTATAACTGGTTTTGGCGGAGCTTCTCGGTGCAGGTCTGCCTTGTTTAAAACAAAAACGCAGGGCTGCTCCTCGTCCCTTTCTAGCTCGTGTTGTGGCGTGTCAGAAACAGAGATGACAAGGTCAGCTTTTTCTTTGTACGCAACGGCTCTGGAAACACCTTCTTTCTCAATGGGTTCAATAGCGTCCCTAATTCCAGCTGTGTCAAAAAAACGAAGAGGCACTCCGTCTAATATTAGCTCAGCCCCAACAACATCTCTAGTGGTCCCCGGCGAAGAGCTAACAATGGCCTTCTCTTCACCACAAATGTAGTTTAAAAGAGAGGATTTGCCAACGTTTGGTGGGCCAGTTAACACAACACTAACGCCATAATTTAGCATTTTCCCCATAGAAAAAGTATTCGACATTTTCTCAGTCTTTTTGTGAAGTTTGTTTAGCGCTTGTTTGGCGTTTGCTTCAAAGCTAGGGGCAACATCTTCTTCGGAAATATCGAGCTGGTACTCGAATGTAGAGACAAGGTCAATTAAATCATCTCTTATTTTATTAACACCTTTAGAAAGCTGGCCGTCCAGTATTTTTTGCTGTTCTTTTGCGCCCTGAATAGATTTTGACTTAATTAAAGAAGCAACGGCCTCAGCTTGTATGAGATCAATTTTTCCATTGATAAACGAACGATAAGTAAATTCCCCAGGTTCTGCGATCCGGGCACCGTGAAAACAAATAATTGCGATGATGGCTTCAACAAGTGCGGGGTTTCCATGAGAAGAAACCTCAACGGTGTCTTCTCCAGTATAAGAAAACGGAGAGGCAAAAAGTGTTATAATAGCCTGGTCAAGCCTTTCATCTTCTTTTCCATAGATGTTTACAAGGGTTGCCATACGATTCATGGTTTTATTTCTATGTGTTATTTTTTTAGCGATTTTAAAAGCTAAGGGCCCGCTTACTCTAAGAAGAGCCACGCCGCTAAAGCCAAGAGGGGTCGCTGCGGCAACAATCGTATCGCCGGAGCTCATTTCACCTTTTTTGTTTTTCCGCTTTTGCTGGGAGGTAGCACTACATCCGGTGTAAAGTATTTTTGTTGAACGATAGATAACAAATTGAAAACGGAGTAGTAAAGGTTTAAACCAGAAGGAAACGTGTAAAACAAGAAGAGAAAAAAGACGTTCATAAAATACATCATAATTTTTTGCTGATTTCCTCCATCAGGTGCGGCCATTAGCTTTTGTTGTAAGAACATAGTTATGCCCATAAAAAAAGGAAGAATGTTTATTGGAAAACCAGCGATAGTTGTAATTGTGTCGGGCGCGCTGAGATCGTTAATCCAGCCAAAAAAAGGTGCCCCCCTAAATTCAATTGTTGATCTAAAAATAGTGAAAAATGAAATTAGTATGGGCATTTGTAACAAGAGCGGTAAACACCCCCCCATTGGGTTTACGCCTTTTTCTTTAAAAAGCTCCATTTGAGCTCGGCTAAGCTTTTGGGAGTCATTTTTATACTTTTCTTTAAGACGCTGAATCTGCGGCTGCAGGGCCTGCATGCTTTTTTGTGAGCTGAACTGTTTTTTTGTTAAAGGGTTTAATAAAATTTTAATTAAAAAAGCAAAGAGAATTACAACGACACCATAATTTGGAATTATAGCATACATCTTTGTAAGAGACCAGGTTACAAGCTGTCCAAAAGGTCTAAAAATAGCCCAGCCAAGGTTCATGGTTTTTTCTAAGTCGTAACCAAGGGCCTTTATTCGTTTGTACTCAAGAGGGCCAATGTATAAATTTAATTTGTTTGTGCTATTGACCGACTGTCTTAGGCTTGTTTTATAAATAGGGCGGCCATCTATTGTGGTTCCTGAAACCTCCGCGCCAGTACCAGGTGAATCAGGAATTAAGGCTGCTAAAAAATACTTTGTTTTGACGGCTGTCCAAAGAGTATTGCCCGCTTGTTTTTCGTTCGACAAGCGGTCTTTGGGTGCGCCAGGCTCAATCAACTCACCACCTAAATATGCATAGCCTTTAGCATGAGTGTACTCATCTTTAAGGTCTTTTTCTGATGGAGCGAGGCCGCCAGACCAAGAAAGTTGATATTGTCCACGCGATATATATTTATCTGCACGACTAAACGAGATATCTAAACCAATTTCATAGCTGTTTGGATAAAAAGTGTAGCTCTTTCTTATTTTTTCATCACTATAAAAAGTTTCATAAACGACCGTTTGTTGTCTTTGGTCAGCGGAGATCTTAAGCGTTGGATTAATATGTGTCCAGTTATTCGTTAAGCTAACATCTTCACCATCCAAAGAAACAAAGCTTAAGAGGAGGTTGTCTTTGTTTAAATCGTCAATAATATCAACAAAACCAGAGTCGTGTCGAACATAGTTATTAAAAACGAAAGAAACAAAGGTGCCACCACCGCGAGAGCTAAGCCTAACATTAAAAAGACCGTTGGTAATATTAACAAACTTTTCTTCGGCGGAAAGAACGCTTTTAGGGGCGGCTACGTTTGTTTGTAAGGGAGGATCTTGAACAACCCTTTTCTTTTTAACCGGAGAATCAATTGGGCGAGAGCGAGGAATGTTTTCAACTAAAGGCTCTGCGGGTGACATTAGACTCATGTACCAAGGGGTAAGAACCAAAACAACGGCAATTAAACCAAAGGCTAATAAAGTCTTTCTATCCATTTGATTTCTGAAGAGGGTCATGGCCACCCGAAGAATAGGGGTGACATTTAAATATGCGCTTAAAAACGAGTCCGGTAGCTTTTAAAAAAGTATAGCGACCGTAAGCCTCGAGTGCATATTGTGAACAAGTTGGGTTAAAGCGGCAATTAGATCCAATTAATGGTGAAATAAGCGTACGATATATATTTATAATTAATAATGACGAAAACTTAAATAGCTGATCTATCCACTTAAATAAAAAATTAACAAACATTAAGCTGACAGAGACTTTCTGCCCTTCTTTCGTCTTCTTGCGAGGACCCTTCGTCCACCAACAGTGGACATCCTTGACCGAAAGCCATGCTTGTTTTTTCTTTTACGTTTACTAGGTTGATATGTGCGTTTCATTTATGCTCCAAATTTAGCCAGAGAAAATAAGAATTATTCTTCCAGAAGACCAAAGGAAATGCTTTTGATATTATTTATGATTTTTTTACACCCAAAGAGCAAAAGAATATTGTAGAGCATTAAAAAAGTAACCTAGATTAAGGAATGAACGGTTGTGGAAAACATGTGGAAAACTATTAAATGAATCAAGCAGAATCCTGGAATAAAGTAAAAGAAGCTCTTAAGAAAACGCAACCTCAGCACGCATACTCAACTTGGTTTGAACCTCTTTTTTGTATAGGGTTCAACGATAAAACGCTTATTGTTGAGGTTCCAAACCAATTCTTTTTTGAGTGGATACAGTCCCACTATAAAAAAATAATAAAAAGCGAAGTAGATAAAGTTTATGGCGATGAAACAACAATCAAATATACTGTTTCACCTGAGGCCTCAGAAAAACGTCCTAAGCACGTTGCTACGGTTGATGAACCAAGAGTTCAAATACAAATTAATAAAAATTTAAAAATTAACGAAAACTATACTTTTTCTGCCTTTATTGAAGGCGCCCATAATCAGCTTGCAAAAGCCGCGGCTTTGAATGTTTCTGAAACTCCAGGCCAACCATCTTTTAACCCTTTGGTGATTTATGGCGGCGTTGGAATGGGTAAAACTCATTTGTTGCATGCAATCGGTAATAAAATATCTAACGCGAATAACCAAAAAAAAATCGTATGTGCGTCTAGTGAAAAGTTCACACTTGATTTTATTTCATCAATTCAAAAGAACAAGACTGTAGAGTTTTCAAAATCTTATCGGAATGCCGATGTTTTATTGATAGATGATATTCAGTTTTTTCAAGGAAAAGAACAAACACAGGAACAATTTTTTCACACTTTCAATGAATTATTTCAGGCGGGGAAACAAATTGTGATGACAGCTGACCGTTATCCAGGCGAAATGATTGGCCTACAAGACAGACTGCTTTCTAGGTTTAAATCTGGTCTTTCTGTTGACATTCAGCCACCAGATTTTGAAACAAGAGTTGCAATCGTTATGGAAAAAGCCGAAATAAATGGATTAAAACTGCCATATGACATAATAGAGCTTATTGGTTTACATATTAAAAACAATGTAAGAGACCTTGAGAGCACAATCATAAGGCTTTTAGCTCACTCCTCTTTATCTAATCGCGAAATTGATTATGATCTTGCTAAAAAAGTTATAAAAGAACGCCTTGGTTCTAGCATTGTCTCAGATTTAACAATTGAAGAAATAGTTCGTCGTGTTTCAATCATTACACGTGTTAGCGAAAAAGACATTGTAAGCGCTAGTAGAAAAATGGAGATAGCAGAAGCAAGGCAGGTTTCTATTTATTTATGTAGAGAAATTTTAGGCACACCGCTTGTAAGTATTGGTATGCACTTTGGTGGAAGGGACCACTCAACAATTCTTCATGCTTGTCGGGTTGTTGAAAAGAAAAAAAAGGTTGACCAGCGGATTTCAACGTTAGTTGGAGAACTTAAAAACGAATTATCTTTTGCTATGAACTAATAGAGCGGAAGGTGCGAAAAAAACTTACTCGTCTTCGTACTCAACCTCATCATAGTCCCAATAGTTTTCATAATCCTCTTCGTACTCATAATCCTCTTCGTCTTCGTAATCCTCTTCGTACTCGGAAATTAAATCTGATGGACTTTCTTTAGCGGGTAGCTCAAGATGAGAATTATCTAAAGAACTCTTAGGAGCTGAGGGTGGTTTCATAGAAGACGGAGCAGAGCTTTTTTTAAACAAGATACCAAGCAAAACGATAATAAGTAATAAAATTGCTGATCCCGCACCGCCCTCAGGAACAAACTCATATCCTCCAAACATGCTTCGTTTAATCCCAAAGCTAAGAAAAACAGCAAGGGACAATAAAAAACCAAAAAGAACAATGATATTACCTGTAACGCTAGGCATATTTATTTGCATAATCGCGGAATATAAAAACCAGGAAAGAAGACCCGCGATAGAAATGAAAGCACTTAAAAGAAAGCTCTCGGTATATAAAGATGCAATAAAAAGCACTATTGCAGATGCTGGAATTAAAAAACCAATACCAACTTTTATGTTATCATTCATATTAATTTACTGATATAAATATAGATAGAGTCTAGGAAAAACCAAACAAAGTTCCCTCATTAAGGATTGAAATGCAAGGGTTTATACTTTTAACAATGTATAAATTATCTGCTGTAATTTCACTACAGAAAGTTCTTTAGAGTTTTGATAGGGTAAAATGAAAAATAAAATTAAAACCGGTGTAATTGGCGTTGGCCATTTGGGCCAACACCATACAAAACATTACGCACAAATTAAAACAGCGCAATTAGTTGGTGTTTATGATACAGATGCTAAGCAGTCAAAAAAAATAGCTGAAAAGTTTAATACAAAAGCTTATAGCTCGCTAGATAAAATGCTTGATGAGGTTGATGGTGTCTCTATTGTTACACCAACAAAATACCACGCAAAAATTGCAGAGATCTGCATCCTTCGAGGTAAGCATGTTTTTATTGAAAAGCCGATTAGCAAAACCATTAAAGAAGCAGACAACATTATTGCTCTTGCGAAAAAGCACAAAGTAACTTTACAGGTTGGGCATATCGAGAGGTTTAATCCAGCACTTACACCATTAAATCAGTTTAGAGTACAACCAAAATATATTGAAGTACAAAGGCTTGCACCATATATGATTAGGGGAACAGATATCCCGGTTGTTTTAGACTTAATGATACATGATATTGATTTAGTTTTATCCTTTATTAATTCTCCGGTAAAAAAAATAGATGCAAGCGGAGTGTCAATTATGACTAATTCTATTGATATTGCAAACGCGCGGATTCATTTTGAAAATGGAGCTGTTGCAAATATTACCTCAAGTCGAGTTGCAAAAGACAAGGTTCGCAAGATAAAAATTTTCCAGCAAAACTTATATATAACGATAGATTTCTTAATTAGCCAAATGGAGGTATATCGAGTAATGGATAAGAAAGAGAAGGGTCCATTGGGAATTATTTCAGCACCAATTGAGTCAAAAGGTAAACAACGACACATTGTTTATGAAAAACCAAAAATTGAAAAACAAGACGCCCTACAAATGGAACTAATAAACTTCATTGAATCAATTCAGAAAAAAGCAAAGACAATTGTCGATGGCGTTGCAGGTAGAGAAGCTTTAAGGGTTGCACTGCAAATACAACAAAAAATACTTGAAGGGTTAAAATAGATGGATATTAGAAACTTTTTTTTTAAATACAGAAGCTATACACCAATACCAATAGGTATAATGATTGTTTTCTTTGCTAGACCAAACAACCTTCACCTGTTTTTTGGAGCGGCTTTACTGTTTGCCGGTGAATCTCTTCGAATGTGGGCTGTTTCATATGCTGGTGGCGTAACAAGGACAAGAAATGTTGGAGCACCCCAACTTTGCTCATCAGGCCCATATGCCTTTGTAAGAAACCCGCTATATGTCGGTAACATGATGATGTATATAGGCATTGTTTTTATTGCGGGAGCAGCAAATGTTTATTTAATGGCCGCAACAACAACAGCCTTCTTTTTAATACAGTATAGTTTAATTATTTCTTTAGAAGAAGAAACGCTTAAGGGTTTGTTTGAAACAAGCTATGAAGAATATAAAATAAATGTACCCGCAATTTTTCCAAGATTAGCTCCGTGGAAAAATCAGGACAAAAGAAAACCACAAGCATTCTTTAAGACAATAAAAACAGAAAAAAGAACGCTTCAAAATGTGGGGCTTGTCTTGATTTTAATTGTCTTGCGAACAAATTTTATTTAAGATAGATAATAGAATGCTGTTATGAGCACAAATCAAAAGCCTCTCACTTTTTTTATTATTGCTGGAGAAGCCTCAGGTGATATGCATGGAGGCAAGCTAATTAGTCAAATAAAACATGCACACCCGAACAGTAGATTTATTGGACATGGTGGGGAGAGAATGATTGAAAGTGGGCTAGAAATAATTGAGCATGTTGACCAGTTGGCCGTTATGGGTTTTTCAGAAGTGATAAAACACCTTCCTTTCTTAATGAACGTTATGGGCAACTCGCTAGGCAAGCTAAGAGAAATACGACCAGATAGAATAATTTTAATTGACTACCCAGGCTTTAACCTAAGACTCGCAAAAAATTGTAATGGTTTAAGAATCCCTATAACATATTTTATTTTGCCACAGCTTTGGGCCTGGAAAGAAAAAAGAATAAAGTTTTTTCATCACTATATTGATCAAGCGCTTAGTATTTTTCCATTTGAACAAGACTGGTTTGAAGAACGAGGCGTAGCAACAAATTATGTAGGCCATCCTTTTACCGAAATTGATGAAATAAAAATATCAAAGGAGGCTTTTTTATCCAAACATAAGATTTTAGAAGAACAAAAGGTTTTAACGCTTTTACCAGGAAGTCGCCAGCAAGAAATAGATAGACATTTGCCAGTTTATCTTTCAGCTGCAAAAGAACTACAAAAAGAAGAAAACCTAAGGGTTGTAATAGCAAAAGCACCCGGTGTTAAGTTTCCAATGATTGATAAGGGCTTTTTAGTTGAAGAAGAAGATACTCGATCTGCCATTTCTCATGCAAAAGCAGCAATTACAACATCCGGCACAGCAAGCCTAGAGTGTGCTGTTTTAGATACACCGCAAATTGTTTGTTATAAATTATCAAAACTTTCTGGTGCTTTAGCCAAACACTTCAACAAATCACCGTACATTTCAATGGTAAATTTAATTGCAGATAAAAAGATAGTTCCAGAGCTAATACAAAGCGCAGTGACAAAAAAACAAATTATAAAAAACATTCACCCTCTTTTAAGGTCCTCTACTAATAGAAGAAATATGCTAGAAGGATATAATAATATTCGACGGACCCTGGGATTGCCAGGGGCCTATACCCGAGCAGCCGAAGCAATTATTAAAAGAACGGTCCATGCCAAACCCTAAAAATGAAAAAAGATTAAAAAACCGATTTCTAGTTTGGATCGGAGAGCTAATTGGGCCATTAATGCTTAAGTTTTTATATAATACAAATAGATGGGAATTTTACGGGACCCAACGCATTGACGAAGAATTAGCCTCAGGCAAATCAATTATTATTGCTTCTTGGCACGGGACATTACTAACAGTATTTATGGGCCTTGCAAACAAAAATTATTTTGGAATGGCAGGAAACCACCATCCAGAAGCAGAAATTATTTCTCGTGTTGGTAAAAAGTTGGGATGGGCTGTTATTCGAGGCTCATCAACTGACGGAGGGAAAAAAGCATATGAAGAAATGATTAAATCTTTAAAGAAGCCAGGGACCGTTTTTGCAATTACCCCCGATGGACCACAAGGACCAGCTAAAATACCGAAGGCCGGGGCAATAAGAGCAGCGCAGAAAACAGGAGCGATTATTATACCAGCAGCTGGGCAGTCAACAAAGCATTGGTCTTTTAAAAACTGGGATACTTTTTATCTAGCGAAGCCTTTTGGTAAAATTGTGCAACTGTTTGGAGAGCCGATTGTTTTAAAAGAAGACGACGACTATACATCCTGTGTTGAAAAACTAAAAAACGCACTTAACAAACTAGAAAAAGAAGCTAAATCTCATGTCGGTATGGAAAACCAATAAAGGTATTAAATACCTTTTATTTCCTCTTGCTTTATTTTATTGGGGGATTATTTATTGGCGAAACCTCTTTTATTCCGTTGGGTTTTTTATTTCAAAAAAACTACCAACAAAAGTTATTAGCATTGGAAACATTACAACAGGAGGGACAGGTAAAACACCGGCCGTAATCTTTTTAACTAAAGCTTTATCTGAAAAGGGAATTAAGTGTGCAATTTTAAGTCGCGGATATGGTAGGAAAACAGTGGGTACAATGCTTGTAACCGACGGAGAGACATCGGTCGCTAATTGGCAAAACTTCGGCGACGAACCATCCTTAATGGCAAAGTCTTTACCGGGGATACCTATAGTTGTTGATTCAAAAAGACACCGTGGCGGAGCCTTTCTTGTTGAAAAGTTTAAACCAGAGGTTATTATACTTGACGATGCCTTTCAACACAGAAGAATTGAAAGAGATCTAGATATTGTTTTAATAAATGGTCAAGATAAAAGGTCAGATCATAAACTTGTTCCTTTTGGTTTACTTAGAGAGCCTCGCTCAAGCTTAAAGCGCGCAGATGTGTTAATTTTTACAAAAACAAATTTGATGCAGCCAAATTTGTTTTTGAATAAAACGATTAAATCAGTAGGAAAACCATACTTCTCAAGTACTCTAGAAGCAGAAAACCCAATTTCAATTGATGGAAAACCTCTTTTAATTAAAAAAAAGACAAGGGTTGTTGCTCTTTCGGCTATAGCAGATACAAAGGGTTTTATTACGACATTAAAACAACTTAACGTAGAAGTTGTTGATCACTTTGACTTTGTAGATCACCATCGCTACAAACAATCTGACCTTGAAAGGCTAGCAAAGCAGGTTAAAAGGCTTAATGTAAAAATTGTAATAACAACAGAAAAAGATATGATTAAACTTGCCTCTTTAGATCTTTTAAGATTAAAAATATATAGCGTTAGGGTTTCTTTTTGTATGGAGAAAAAAGATATGAAAAAACTTTTAGAGCTTATTTAGAGGATATAAAATTAAAAAAACTATATCTGAGCCATTCCCCAAGCAAAGACAACGCCAACAAAAGAAACAAGCAGTGGCCACCCAGTGTTAATCATTTGCCTTGCGCTTGGGTCTTCAAAAACATGAATTTGAAACTCGTGGGATGTAACCGCACCTCTTTCGTCCATTGCAATCACAATAATATCATTTGGGCCTCTTTGGCTTGGCCGTGGTTTCCAAGAAAACATGCCCGTTTTTCTATCAAAAGTAGAGTATTTTGGCAGCTTTACAGCTTTATAGGCTAAGCGATCGCTGTTCAAATCTTCAGCCACGACCCGATATTTGTAGTGGTGACTGGTAAGGGCTACGGGCCGCGGCGTAGAAATAATGTTTGGATTAATATTTACAAAAATCTTTCCATTTTGATTATCGTTTGTATAGCCGTCAGAGACTTGAAATGAAAACTGGTTTTCATTTATTTGAGCGGCTTTTGGAATCCAGACAACCTTACCTTTTTTGCTAATTTGCATACCCTGAGGACCCTTTAATAAAGTAAAAAGCAAATCAGCATCTTTATTTTTATCCTCAACTTGAATATTATACTTAAAGACCTCACCAACCATGGCACTTACGGGAGGATTTGATACAATTACTGGCTGATGGTTAACATATACTTCAAAAGATTGTTCATCTTTAGCATAACCATCAGAAACTAAATATGAAATGCTTTGCATGTCTACTTGCTCTTGAGTGGGTGTCCAAGAGATGGTGCCCGTATATTCATCAACCTCCATACCATCGGGGAACTCAGTAAGTGTATATTTTATACTACTTAGTTTTCGAGCTAGAATTTTAGGCGGGCGACCTTTGTTTCCTTGAAAAAACTCCCATAGAATATCTTTTATTGCAACGGTTTTATCATCAAGTTCTTCAACAATAACATTTAAACGGTCATCTTCCCAAAAAAGAGAATGAACATATTTTTTTAAATTTAGACGAGAGACTTCTAATGAAAGACTGTCAGCTAATCCCTGATCTGTTAAATATACCGCTGGGGCATTTGACCAGTCCATTATATAGCGATCAATGTTTTCTACATATATATCATCATTAATTTGAACAGAATAAATGCGGTAATTTTCTACAGAATTAAGCGGCACGACTTCATCATATAATAGTAAGGCTCCACGATTAAGATCTGAAGTCATAATTTGATATTCATAATCCTCCCCAACCGAGCCTTGCATTGGTGGAATTGAAACAATATCAATAGGGGCATTAACAAAAAAGGCAGCCTTTATTAACCTTGAGGTACGGCCATCACTTACATCAATGATAAGATTAGAAAAATCAATATTTTCTTGAGTTGGTTCCCAAACAAGCATACCACCATAGGGATCCATCCGCATTCCTTCGGGCATTTCTAAAGCAGTATAAATCAAGTCATCTTCGCTATTGGGATCTACTATCTTTATTTGAAACCTATACTCTTCCCCCAGGCTAATAACGTTCATTTTTAGGGGGGCATCTTCAACAATTGGAGGGTGATTAACATATAGAGCAACGCCTTGTGAATCCACAGCAACACCATGACTAATCTTAACCATAAACTTTTGAGTGTCTATTTGAGTAACGCTAGGGGTCCAGGCTATTAATCCAGAGTCGTCTATTGTCATTCCCTCAGGCGCAAAAGCCAAATCAAATTTTAAAATATGTTCTAAGTCAGGACGCCAGATGTCAACTTTGTATTTGTATGGCTTATCGACCTCGACATTTAAATTAGCTTCAGATAATATTTTTACACCAGCACGCGCAAAAAGAGAGAAACTTTGCGTTGCCCGATCAAAGCCATCGCTTGCGACAAGCCTTATTTCATAAACATTAATATGGGATGAATCTGTTTGCCAAGAAATTGCTCCACCATCATTTACAACCATTCCCCTTGGCTTGCTTTCAAGGCTCAGGTTTATTTTAGCATCAGGATTTCGATCTAAAATTAAAGGTTTGTAATAAAAAAGGTCGCCAGCGACAAACTCAGTTCCTAGCGGATCTGAAGAAATTATAGGAGGGTCATTAACATAGAGCCAAAAGCGCTGATCATCACCCTCAAGGCTTGGGATAACTTTATATGTTATTAGAGAGTCTAGGGCCGAGGATATAGGAACAACTTCTTCTCCTAGTTTCCTTTCAACATGGTATGAAAGTTTATATGCGCCAAGCTGTTTTTCATCAGGAACCCAACGAATCGATCGAGAGTCATAATGAAAGAACATTCCTTTTGGTGGTGGCTGAAGCCAGCGAAAACTGTAAAACTCTTTTTTCTCTTCCTCTGGAAGTGTATAAGCAAAAGACTGGTTAACAGTAAGAACAAGTTTAGGCAAGAGCCCCTCTGGTAAGGGCTGCCCCATTGTTTCTAGCGGTTTAGAAATTTTTGGAAGAAGAATCTCCTCTTTTGCTATAAAAGGAAAAACATCTAAAACATCTTCTTGTTCTTCTTTAAAATCTGCGACAATGGGTTTATCTGGTTCGGGACCAAAACCAAGCTCAGTTATAAAAATAGTTGTCTCGGAGCCATCCCATCCGGCAGCAATCACCTTTCCTGTATACAACCCAAGAGATGAAATTGGAAGCGCAGAAAAAACCTGTGCACCCGTTATGCTCTCATCTTCTAGGGTAAAATACTCTGAGTCCTCCGAAAAACCATCATCGGACCCATATGTTAGAGACATAATATTCATATCTCCAGAAACTAAAAGTAAGTCGTCGTAGGAGTCTTGATTAAAATCAGAGATTTGAACACTTGAAAGTGGTCCTCCCTCAATAGGAAGTTTTTCAACAGATAAAAAGTCTTCAAATAATGACAATGAAAGAATATCACCATTAAAGAAGGGCAAGAGTAAATCTTCAAAACCATCCTTATCCCAATCTGAGCTTTTAATCGCGGTTGAAATCAGACCATCTAATCCAGGTATGGGCGTTTCTTGATTGCTTCCCGTTACAAGCTCTCCGCCTAAATTATAAAAAGGCTGGGTTCTTAAAACCTCTCCTTCTGGAGAGAGAGCAATTATTTCATCATAACCATCACGGTTCCAATCAATTGAAGATACATAGATTGACCCTATTCCTGAGCGCATACCATTAAGCTTTAAAGTTTGGACAACATTCCAGTCACCATTTTCATTGACATCTAAGATTACAATTTCCCTTAGGGGACTACCCAGAGAAACAGCTATTTCTTGGTCCATGTCTCCATCGTAATCGATTAAACTAAAATTATGGACGCGAACAAAATTAAGACCACCAGAAAGGTTTAAAACACTTCCTGCTGTCTCATTAAATTTTTCTCCATCCCAAGAATAATAAAAAGCAATAGGCTGTAACAGCTCATTTTGATCTGGCTCCGCTAAGTTAGAAACAGTTATGAGCTCGGGAACGCCATCACCATCAAGGTCACCAAGCTCAACATCAACAAAATTACCAAGTAAACCATCGGGGGCTTTTAACTCCCAATTCATTTGTTGGTAACCATCATTGTTAATCTCATAATAACGAATTAGAGAAACGCCATTGTTGTTTAAAAACCCTTTCTCAACAGTTGCAAACTCTTGAAGGCCGTCACCATCAAGATCATAGGTGCCTTCCATATGAACGACCCTTAAGCCTTGAGCGGAAACAAAAGAAAAAAGAAATAAAGAGAGATAGAGTCTTTTAAGGCTCATTTTATGCTATCTGGTAAAACCAGAGGACTTTCGATTGTTGTGCTATCGGGAATTTCTTGCAAGGTTTCGGGTTTGATTTCAAGGCTATCCAAAGGCTGTGAGACTAAAGGTTCTTTAGCTTCTGGGTTTTCGATTGTTGTACTATCGGGAACAATCGTGGGAAGAATTTTATTAATAACTTTTACTGGCGAATAGAAAGAGCGAAAGCTCGCTTTTGTTTTCAAGGTATCCGGTATAGAATCAGCATGAAAAACTAGAGTATCTCGACTTACTGGGTTCAGCCAAATATTAATATTTGTTGGGCTAAATGAAGACTCAAAGTCAATTTCGGTTAAAGTCTTGTGTGATCCATTCTCTTTTACACTAATGTCGCCCCTAATAGCATGTGGCTTGCCACCAAAATAGGATATAGTCATTCTATGTTGTTGATCATATAGAGGTGAAGAAATCGAAAGTAACCCTGAAGTAGTTTCGTCTGAGGAAAGCAAAGAAACAACGTTGTTTTCAGTAATAGAATCAAGGGCCATATTTAACGGGAATCCTTCAAAAAAATATTCGGGGAACTTATAGCGGTTTAGATCCCAACCCTCTAAGTCAAAAGACTGTGACAAGGAATCTAGAGTAGGAAGTAGGGAGGCATAAAAGATGTTGTTTGACAGATCATGTATTATTGATAGAGTGACCAGAGAGTCAGGTTTTTCAGAAGAAGATATAAAATTAAAAGCCCCAGTCTTATCTTGTTTTATCCAGCTTAGGTTAGCGCTAACACCTACAGTAATTATTCCGCTTGAATTAATAGTTGTAGCACTAAACGGTGTTTCACCATCAAAGGTAAAACGATCTGTCTCTTTAATATCTTTCGTTGATATTTCAACACGATGAAAACGAGGAGGAATTAGCACAAAAGGCTTTGGAGGCTTAATTGTATCACCAACTAGAACAACAAAGGAAGAATCTTTGTTTTGTAGAATGGGATATATTTGATGAGTGTCTCCAAATTCATTTTCCCCGCTTATGAGCTCTTCTTTTAAGCGAATTTCAAGGAAATAAGAGAGGTCGACAACGCCAATGTGTTCTCTTTTTGGGACCCACTCAACTTTAAAACTATTAGGATTTAGTTTCATACCAGAAGGCGGAGGCGCAGACCATTTAAAACTATAGAGCTCACCAACAGAATCAGGTAAAATAAACATATTTAGACTATCGCCAAGCATTAAAGTATCTGAAACTAATATTATTAAGGAGTCGTCCACGGTAGAGCGGTTAATACCGAGGGGTGGATCGTAAAGGCCACTCTCTATGCGATTAAGAATGGCGCTGTTTATTTCATCTTCACCCGCAGCGGACTTCATTCCAAAAAGGCCAGATTGGCTTAATTTGCTTTCAGTAAAAGTTATTCCGCTATCAGTTAGGGCGAGCGCATATATTTCATCAGTAGCAAAGGGGATTAGAAGTTCTTGATTTCCATCATTATTTTGATCAAAGGGTTGAATGTCTGGGCCTAAAATAACGCGAGCACCATTCAATGGTAAAATTTCAGAGATTATATCTTGATTGATGTTTGATAAAGAAAATATGCTGGCCTTAAGAATGTTGCCCTCAGGGCTAATTAAAGCAGCGTAGCCGTCTTCTCCCATTTTAAACATGCCAACATAAACCGGGCCATAGCCGTTTGATATTAAAGGCGAAGTATTAAGTTGCGAAGTTGACTTAACAGGAGCCCCTTCTTTTAGTTCTAAAGAGAAAACCGTTGAACTGCGAGAAGGTGTTGAAATAGAGGCGGAGAATATATTTGCAAAAGAGGCAAGATTAGATGGGCGAATTAAGTCGGCAGTCTGACCCACATTTACTAAAAGTTCTTTGTTTTTAACAAAGCTTTGGCCGTTCCACTCAAAGATAGAAAGCCAATTGTTGTTTTTATTGCCCCTTTGAGCAACAATTAATTCTTGTATTCCATCGCTATTTAAATCAGCAAACTTTACATCTACTATTGATTCCTCATTTTTAGGAGCATATTGCCAAAGCGAAAGATGGCTTCCATCTTCACTAAGCTCAACAAGTTCTAGAGGAGCAGCAAGGCCATTGAGTTTAAAAATCTCACTTTTCCCATTGCCATTAAAGTCAAAGGTTCCAAAGACATGAAGGTCTTTAGCAAAAATAAAACCAACACATAAAACGAGCAAGCGGATAGGTAGTCTATATGACAATAGGCTCATCCAGCACACTAAATGTGTTAAAATTAATTAATAATCTTGATATAATACGAATACCCTTACCTAGAGGTTCATTCAAATATAGGTGTTCACCGTCAAATATATCAAGTGAAACACCTTAAACTTTCATTATCTAAATTTAGAATTATCATTTCGATTTACAAGCATCCTGAATAAATTAAGAGCCTATTGTTTAGCGTCTATTTAAGTTTATGAAAAAAACACTATTAATATTTATTTTTACTAATGCCTTGAGTTTTTCACAGGGGAATATTTATCCTAGGGAAACAAACTATGGTGGCGGTGTTGGCCTTAGTACAATGTATATGGTTCTAGATTCAATTCCAGGACAATCTCTTTTAGACAACCTTGGTTTTGATACCAACGAATTAGGTACGAAGCCTCTTGTTTTTTATGGTGGAGAAGGGTTTGCGCAAATGTCGGGTCCTTGGAGGCTTGGTGGTTATGCGGGAATAGGTTCTTCACCAGTAAGCAAGAGCTATGAAATTAAAACGTATGAAGATAAAAATGGTGTAGCGGGATATCAAAGCGCTGATGAGGTTAACGAGATTGAAGCGGTAAGTAATCGTTTTAGAGTCAACGCAAGAGTAAACTTTTTAATGGGCGCAATGACATTTGAATATGTAATCCCTATTTATAGAGATTTAGAAGTGACTGCGGGGACACTAATGGGGATGGGCGGCTACTCACTTACAATAAATGAAAGTGTAACGCCTCTAGAAGCTTATTCTAATATTGGGAAGCATTTACCTATAAACGACCCAGGTCAAAAACATCATGCATATTTAGACGGAGAGGACCAAACTGTTTATGTAGATATCAACAATAGGAATTTAAGCGCTGAAGATCTTTCAACTTTTTTTGACAATCATAAAAACATAACAACTGACATTGCATATCAAAAAGTGGATTTAGAGGGTTTTATAACAGAAAAAAATGGCTACTTTTTTAATTTTCAACCATATATTGCAGTAAAATGGCAGTTTTTAGACCGTATGGGATTAAGAATAAGCGCTGGTTTTAATAAAGGGTTAATTAAGAGCGATAATTTGAAAACAAACGGGATTACAGAACCAGATGAAACAAATTCATCTTTGCACGGCTTAACGGTTCGAACTGTTTTGTATTTTGGTTTATAATTTATTTTTGAATGAAAAAAAGACTTTTTTTAAATAACTTTTCTTTGTTTGCCGGTATCCTGATGGGTCTTCTCATTGCAGTTCCGCTAACGCAGCTAGCATCAAAGCAAAGTAATGCATATTCCATAATTGAAAGCAAGTTCAAAGTAATGAACCAAATGCTATATTATGTAAATCAATTATATTATAAAGACGTTGACATGGAAAGCTTGCTTGATGGAGCCTTAAGTGGGATAATGGAAGAGTTAGACCCGCACTCTATTTTTATTTCTGCAAAAGATCAAAAAAATATCGATGAAATGTTTAAGGGGGAGTTTCAAGGCATTGGTGTCGAATTTGATATTTTGAATGGATATATAACGGTTATTGCTCCAGTAGTTGGAGGGCCTTCTGAGAAAGCGGGTATTCAAGCAGGGGATTGGATTATAGAAATAGACGGTGTAAGCGCAAAAGGAATTGAGCGAGATGAAGTTTATAAAAAATTGCGTGGTAAAAAAGGTACAAAAGTTGATTTAAAAATTGGAAGGTTCTCCACTAGCCCCTTTAAAGTAACAATTATTCGAGACGACATCCCTCTTTATAGTGTTCGGGCAAGTATTATGCTTGACAATAGTACAGGGTACGCCTGGCTTACACGTTTTTCAACAAAGTCTGGTGAAGAAATGCGAGCCGCTGTAGATAAACTATTAGACCAAGGAATGAAGAGGATGATAGTTGATCTTAGAAATAATGGCGGGGGCATACTAGATCAGGCTGCAAATGTTGCAAATTTATTTATAGCTAAAAAAGACACCTTAGTATATACAAAAGGAAAAAGTAAAGAAACAGAGCAAGCATTCATTGCTTCACCAAGAAAAGGGAATGATTCTTTTTCTGTTATTGTTTTGATTAATAGAGGCTCAGCCAGCGGGAGCGAAATAGTAGCCGGAGCAATTCAAGACCTAGATAGAGGCCTCGTTGTTGGAGAAACAAGCTTTGGCAAAGGACTTGTTCAAAGGCAAGTTGGGCTAAGTGATGGCTCAGCCATTCGTGTAACAATTGCTCAATATTACACACCAAGTGGAAGACAAATTCAACGACCATTTGATAGTGAAAATCCCGACCAATATTATTTAGAACTATATGAGGATAACCGCGAATCAAAAATTGATTCATTAAAAAAGCTAAGACCACCTTTTCAAACAAGAAACGGGCGCACAGTCTATGGTGGCGGTGGTATCACGCCAGATATTTACATTCCTTGGAAAGTAGATATTTCAGAGTCTACGCGCAAAGTAATGTCCCACCCTAAAAGACTTTTATTTAACTGGAGCACTGCATTTGTAAAAAACGATGATTCAATTTCAAATGATTATAAAGATTTTCAATCAAGCTGGAAGTTTTCAGGTGACACTTTTCCAGATTTTCTGTCTTATATTAATAAAGAAGACAGCGATATAGATATTGAACAATTAAAAAAAGATAAAACTTATTTAGAAAATATTTTAAAATCAGAAATAGCTGGTGTAAAATGGGGTCGCGATGAGCTCTGGGGTGTGCGGGTTAAGGTAGATAGTCAGGTATTGGGAGCTTTAAAGCATTTTAACGAAGCTAGTGCATTTTTGGTTAAAAAAAATTAAATTTGTTGGTTTATAATTTGACTTTCCCAGAGGTAGGGGATAATTTCAATGATTGATTTTACTTAAACGGAGGTAATTAATGGTTCAATACTTTATAAATGGTGGTGCTTTTATGTGGCCAATCCTAATTTCTTTGATTTTTGGGCTTGGGTTTGCGTTTGAGCGGGCATATTCACTAATAATGTCTTCTATTGATTCGGATAAATTCTTCACTGATGTTTCAGAAACAATTTCTGGAAAAGGGATAGATGCAGCCGTAAAGATTTGCAATGAAACACGTGGCCCAGTTGCCGAAATTTTTCACGCAGGTCTTATAAGGACTGACAGGGGTTTAGATGAGGTTGAAAAAGCTATTCAAAACGCTGGATCTTTAGAAATGTCTTTCTTAGAAAAAAACATGATTTGGCTTAATACCGTGATTACGGTAGCTCCTATGATAGGATTTACAGGTACCGTTGTTGGTATGATTGCAGCTTTTGATGCGATTAAAGCTGCCAATGATATCTCACCAGCAGTTGTTGCAGGGGGAATCTCTCAAGCACTGTTAACAACAGCTTTTGGTCTTATTACAGCGATGATAATTCAAATGTTTCAAAACTTCTTTGTATCACGAATTGATAAACTAATTTTAGATATGGAAGAAAATTCTTTAAAACTAGTAGATCAGCTTTATGAAATGAAGTCCATTAACAAGAGTAATAAATAATTTAGCGTGGCTAGAAAACGTAGATTCAAAGGAGGAGAAATCCCCACATCTTCAATGGCAGACATTGCCTTTCTTTTATTAATCTTTTTTCTTGTGACGACTACGATTGATATGGATAAAGGGCTTGGGATGGTCTTGCCGGCGGAAGGTGAAGAGCTTGAGATTAATAAAAAAAACATACTAAACTGTTTAATAAACTCAACGGGGAATGTTCTTTTGGGTGGAGAAGCCGTTGAAGTAAGAAATCTTGCAAAAACAGTAAGACAGAAGCTTGTTGAAAACGATAAACTGATTATTTCCGTAAAAGCACACAGTGCATCAAATTATATGGATTATGTAAAAGTAATTGATCAGCTTAAACAAGCAAATGCTACAAGAATATCAATAGCGGAGTCCAACTGATGAAAGTAAATCGTAAAACACAGCTAGAGACAGAAATTCCAACAGCATCAATGCCGGATATTATCTTTATGTTATTAATTTTTTTTATGGTTACTACCGTGCTAAGAGAATATTCTGGTTTGCCAATTTCATTGCCTAAAGCAAAACGAATAGAAAAACTTAAATCAAAAAGACATACCTCTCATATTTGGGTTTCAAAAGAAGGGCTTGTCTCAATTGAGGATAAGCTTTATTCATCCGATGGTGTACGCCATGTTATGTATGAAAAGCGCGTAGCAGACCCTCAATTAGTTGTTTC
>ENA-UOXV01001468-UOXV01001468.1-marine-metagenome-genome-assembly--contig:-NODE-1468-length-32916-cov-9.401753_pt1 | contig 32916 bp, 32 predicted proteins | sample MGYA00238165_ERZ766961 | MGnify/ENA primary metagenome ERZ766961 (study PRJEB28924, sample SAMN03173240) | marine metagenome | biome: Marine; feature: Water; material: Subsurface seawater | place: North... | reverse complement strand
AGGAGAAGGACACAAAGACAAACAAGGAGAAGGACACAAAGACAAACAAGGAGAAGGACACAAAGACAAACAAGGAGAAATAAAAGATTATTTCAAAGGGGGGGGGACATGAACGAGCAATATGGAGTAACATCTATTAAAGTGGGGGAAACACGCTTTGGAGAAAAAGGTGACTTTAAATTAGAACTTCAGTTTGGCAGCAATCATTATCGTGATGAATTTACTGAAACATTATTTAAGATGGTTCAAGATCCGTACCCTGAACTCCAAACAACATTTTTAGAATTTACCGATGAAACAGGACAACCATTATCTATCTTTAGAAGTAATATTAAACAAAATAATATTGTAATATTTCTTTTTAAACATGAAAATGGTAAAAAGCACTTTTATGTATCATCTGGGAAGATGTCAACTTACATAACAGGAGGAGGTTCTATAAATGTGTTTCATGGAAAAAAAGTTTCTGCAAACCAAAAGAATAGAAAATCTTCCAGTCTCGAATTTATTCAATTAAATGAAGAATTATCAAAACAAAGAGAAGGTGCATCACTACCTCCTGGAGGAGGGGGGGGTGCATCAATGCCTCCTGGAGTAGGGGAGGGTGCATCACTACCTCCTGGAGTAGGGGAGGGTGCATCAATGCCTCCTGGAGTAGGGGAGGGTGCATCAATGCCTCCTGGAGTAGGGGGGGGTGCATCAATGCCTCCTGGAGTAGGGGGGGGGGCATCACCAACTGAAATAACCGATTTTCCCCTAGAAATTTCCGTGGACTCATTTGTATCAAGTCAAACCAAATATTGGGGTAAAGAGGGAAACAGGCGCCTCAAAAGTTTCAGATCATTTGTTTTTAATAACCCCTCTGTGAAGTTGGTAGATGCAGAAGATTTAAGTGAACAAAATTTTACTGCGGGAACTAAAGGCCTCACCCCCCAATCCCTCAATAGATTACTTTTAGATAGACATGCAATTATTAAAAGTAATAATGGTGGTGGTGTTATTGGTTATTTTGTTACACTACAACTACCATTCATAGGTTCTGGTTCTGCCAAAGAATTTCATGATTATATGTTTGTGAAAGATTACGATATTAGCCGTGAAAGACTTCTGAAATCGAAAAAATTTAATTTTTTTGTTTTACGGGAGGGAAAGGGTGAGGATAATTATAGTAATATGAAAATATACCCCGTAGTTGTCGTAGGTAATGGTATTGAAATGGACTATAAATCACCTGAACCTTTCAACTTACCGGACGATGCCCCAGAAATTTTACATTTCAATCTTGATACTCAAATTGGGTTCCGAAAAAAAGATAAAGGATTAAGTACATTAGCCGCACAATGTTTACAAATGACAGAAACAATTCATAGAAAAATTGAGTCAATACAAGGGATGAGAGATCGGGAAATGATGAACGAAGCATTGGATAAATCTCATGATTACCCTACTGGGGGTGCCACTGGATTACCACAAGATGGAGCAACTATTTCGCCTACTTCTAGTATCCCAGCTGAGGAGAGTGATCCACCTGCTATACCTGCTAGACCTGCTAGACCTGCTAGACCTGCAAGACCAGCTAGACCTACGAAATCAGATGTCCCCCAAATACCTCCAAGTCCCGGTGGTGGTGTAACAGTTGATGCTTTAGAAAGGGCAATTGGAGCTAGAGCTAGAGATGATGTTACCGCTGTAACGGATAAAAATATAAGATCAAAAACAAATTTGATGGGACAAAATATTGAAGAAGTACAAAGGATAGCAGGTATGTTTGGGATTGATGGAAGTGGATACACTGATTCTAATAAGAAAGAATTAGTTACAGAAATAATTGATGCTAATAATGGTGGTGAATTATTATATAAAGGACTTGGTGTTGAAGATGCAGAATATGGGGGGGGTAAAGATAAAGTCGCCGATTTAATAGAAAAAGCAATTCTAGGATTAAAGGGAATGGGTTATACTGATATATTTTTAGAAGCTACAAGTAATGAAGAACTAGTAGAGATATACAAATATATTGGATATATCAAAAACATTGAACCTGGTTATGCTTTTGAAGCGGATAAGAATATTGATGAAATAGAAAATATTTATCTCCAATTAATATAAATCTTTTATTTTATTATGACCCGATTTTGTTAAAAATCTAGGATCTATATCCTGAACATCTGGACAATTTGCTATTTTTTCTCTTAAATAACATACAAATGATATTCTTGTGTATTTTTGATATAATCCCGCGGTCCCAACCTCCGGATTATCTTTAAAATCTGATTGAATTGTTTCATTATATTTTTTATCTTCTTCGGTTTCATATAACGGTGTATTTGCATGCCATTGATGGACATCCATAGCACAAAAATCATTATTTCTTAAATTAATACCTACACCAAATTGAGGAAAAACTGTATATCCACCATGATATTTCCCCTGCTCAATTACCGTTAAATTTCCAAATCCTTCTTTAAAATCACCCGCGTCTCTATGCAACGCTGTTCTAAAATTACGATTTATTGTAACTGTCGAAAAACATGTATTTGGTATTTTTAAATGAGGTTTTTCATTTGCTCTATTTAACTGCTTTTCATGTGATTCAGGTATCAATTTTGCAAATAAACTATCTATCTTTTGCAAAAACAGCAACCCATTATTATATTTTTCATAATTTGTCCTAGTAAAATGCGTTAATCTACACGGTAAATTTGTTCCTAAATTTTTATTTTGTTCATAAAATCCAATAGGATTGGATGCTACCTGATTATTTACTTTCATTTTTGAAACACCATTCTGTTTTTTTATTAATTCTAAAATTAATTCATCTTTATTTAATTTTTCTATATTTTTTATATTTATATCTAATTCTTTTTGTATTAAATATAAATCTTCTAAAGATAATTTATCATATTTTTCTTTTAAAATATTGCCATCTGGTGTCAAATAACTTGTTGACCATTTACTAGTTTTTACTAAATTTCTTTTTTTCCAATAATCACTCTCAGGATCTATTTTACCAGCTGATGCCCCCCTCCCCCTACTAGCTTTTGCTAATGTTTTATAAGAATCCCAACCTATTTTAATTAATTTATCATCAATACAATTTTTCCTAAATTTTAATAATAATTGAAGATCTCCATTTTCATCTTTATAATAAACATCGGTGTTTGAATTAACAATGGGATATTTTATATCCGATTCTTCCATCCAATGTCCTTCCCTTTTAGAGATTTCTTCATCAGTAAATATTTTTTTAACTATTAGTTTTTTTGGGCGTCCCATAAGTTCTTTATATTCTTATGAAAGAAAAAAAATTAAAAAAAAACGAGAATAATTTAATATGTGAATTATTATATATGAATATTTATCAAATACCATTACTTACATATTTTATATCATCTATAGTTCTCATAATTTTATTTTTTAAATCATTTAAAAATAAAAAAAAACCATTGTTTTTACCTCAAATATCACAAACTGGTATGAAAAATATTAATATAATTTCATATTTTATTTATTTTATTAGTTTCACAATTATTAGTGCTATTACTGGTTTATTTTATATCAATGAAATACATATTGAAAATAAACCTTATATTACAAAATTAATAATAATATTAGGAATAATTGGTTGTTTATTAAATATATTACAGGGATATATTTCACTTGATATGAATAAAAAATTACATGAATTAACAGCATATGGTGGAATTTTTATTCATTTAATCACACTTAGTATTTATCTATATTATGTCAATATTAAAGATGATAATTCAGATAATTCTGATAAAGAAAATTATCAAAAATATATGGAAATATGCATCCGTTTTGCATGGTTATCAATAATATTATTATTCCCATTATTTATGAGTCGCACCTATTATTATCTTAATAAATCTAAAAGTAAAAATAAGAAATTTTTTACAACATTTTATTATAGTTTAGGTTCATTATCACAAAGAGGATGTATATTCTTTTTATTATTAGCATTATTTATTTATGGATATTATAAAGTCGGTAATAGTAATAAATATTTTATTTCTTTATACAAAGATAAATAAATCCTAAAATAATGATTAATACAGCTAATTTAAACAATTTATCATTCCTTGAATGATTAATATATATATCCATTGCATCATCATATTCTAATATCGGTTTATCTAATTCATAATTCACAGCATTATGAACATCTATCATCCATTTAATTAATGAATCTTTATTCTCTAATCCCGATTCTATCGGATAATCTGCTAAATTTTTTTTAAAATTATTTGAACATTTTTTACACGGTAAAACATTCGCTAATGAATAAAAAAATTTTTTATAATTTTCTTTATCTTGATTTGTTGGATTTTCAGGATAACCAAATGTAACATAATGTAAAAATTTCCAACCATGAGGTCCCCAAACATCGGGTGTAATTGGTTTTGATATTTCAATCATATATTATAAGATATATAAAAATAAAAAATATTTTAAATATGATAAGTTTAAATAAATTATTTAGTTTTAGTTATACTCGGGACTGCTTTCAGTCTTAACCTTGCTCTATTTTTGCCCCTTGCTTTTTGTTGTTCATCTGTAAGTTGTTTATCTGTGTATCCTCTCGGTTCATCCATTTTTAATATATCTCTTTCCGATTCCGGCAAGGAACCTGCATCCACAGGGTTATCATCAATATCATCTAAATTCTCCATGGATCTTGGATCCGCTTGTTTGTGTCTTGGGTTCATTCTTATATTTAATGCACCTCCATAATCTCCTCTATCAAGTTCTCTTTGTACATGCGGATATTTTTTTATTTCTGGTACTGGTATTTCATTCAAATCAAAATCATCCATTTTCCCTTTTGTGGATCTTCTTCTACTAGACCTTCTCCTTGTGGATCTTCTTCTACTAGACCTTCTTTTACTAGATCTTCTTCTTGTACGATTTTGTTTTTTTGTTTTCGGAAGAGCTTCCAACGCTTTCCAATAAGGTGTCCCATTCGATCTTAAAGCTAACTCATGTAAAATATATTTCCCACCCTTTCTTGGACGATAAGTTACCTGAAATCCAACAGGATTATTTAATGTATTATAATGATAAGATGCAGATGGTCTTGACTGATATTTTGCACCACGAACCACTTTTGTTGATTTTGTTGATCTTCTACGATTACTTCTTTTAGAACGCATTATATATATAATAATATATATTTTAATATTGATCATTAATAATTTTTGTTAAAGTATTAGATGATATCTGTATATGATGTTCTAATTCTAATATTTTTATACAATGCGCCTTTTTCATTGTTTTATTAATAATATCATCTTTATATCCTATAATAATTTTTATTTGTTTATCATTAAATTTTTTATTTTTCTTTTTTTCTTCAATAACTTTTTCTTGTTTAATATATTCATAATTTAATTTTATTCCTTCAGATGTTTGAATATAACCGTATATTCTTAAATTTTCATTATGCACTTTATGATGACATGATTCACATAACTGAACTAAATTATGCTTAACATTTTTATGAAAATGATCTATTATATTATTTTCATCAGCAACATTTTGCTCTTTTATATGATGAGTATGCTCTGCTTTTGATAGACATATCATACATTTATCCATCATAATATTTTTATTATAATTTGAAATCTTATTATTTAATAATTTATCTGGTTCATCTGTAATCTCTAATTGGATTTTCCTTGCTAATGAAATAAAATCATTACCCAAATCCATTGCCTTGCATACCTCTAACCCATAAATAGGAGGACCTGATCCCTCAACTAATTTTCTATCATATATTAATAATTCTTTTTCTTGATCATATATAATTTTTAAATGAAATATCTTTAAATTTTCTATATTCCTAATTATCGAAACATCCATCAATTGATGCAAATGTGATGTGAATATAAATGAACATTTTTTATCTGATAATGTCTTCAATCCTGCTGATACAATAGACAATGCAGAAACATTTTCTGTCCCTGAACATAATTCATCACCTAAAATCAATGATTTTTCATTTGATCTTAATAAAATACTTCTTAATTCACTCATTTCAACAGCAAATGATGATTCACCCGTAAAAATATTATCATTATTTAATATTCTTGTAAAAATTTGTGTATATGGATAATACTCAAATGATGAACATGGAACAAAAAATCCAGCTTGAGCCATTATCAATGATAATCCAACACTTTTCATTAATGTAGATTTACCACATGCATTTGTACCAAATAATAAAATACCATCCTCTGTTAATGATACATCATTTGGTACATAAGTCACATCTGTTTTAATTTTTTCTACCAATGGATGTCTCAAATCTTTTGATATAAAATAAGATTTATTATCTTTATCAATGATTTTTGGACAACAATAAACATTTTCTAATGATACCTTCGCGATATTACAATTTATATCCATCAAACCTATTGATTGAACGGATTTTTGAAATGATTCTTTATATTTTTTATACAATATTGAAATGTTTTCTAAATATTTTTCTTTTGTTTTCGCCTGTATTTTCGTTTTAATTAAAATTAATTCATCTGATATATTACTAATAAAATTAAAATCCAAACAATAATTTGCTCCATTCTTTTTTATCTTTATATCTTTTTTATCTATCTTTAAAAAAGTTTTATTTTCATCTTTAAATTCTATCTCTGATTTTATATTTTTTAATCGTTCCATTAATATTTTAGATCTATTTTGTGTTAAAGATAAAAACCATCCAAATTTATCATTTGAATTAATCTTTATTGTTTCTTTTTTTTTATCAATATAAAATCCCAATTTATCACAGATACATTTTAAATATTTTTGTTTAATTATATAATCATCATTTAATTTATCTATTTCAGGATAAATATCTCTATTAAAAAAATAATTTTCTATCTTATCTAAAGGATATCTCAATTGATTTAAAATAAAAAAATGATTTATATCATCTTTAAATTTATTAATATTTTCAATTAAATTAAAATCAATGAATTCTGGATAATATAATTTTAATTTATCTGTTATTTTAAGATAATATTGATAAGAAATTAATAAATTATTTAATTCATAAGGATGCAAAATATTTAAACTTAATTTACGAATAATTTTTTCTACATCAAATATTTTTTTTAAATATGGCTTACAATGATCATAAAGAAATAAATCATCATGTGTATTTTGAAATTTTTTTATATATTCATAACGATCATTTAATATATTAATATCTAAAATAGGATATAATAATCTTTCTTTACATAATCTACGACCAATCGCTGTATGACAATTATTTAACAATGATAATAATGAACTACATTTATCATTTAATGAATCAACCGATTGATAATTTTTAATTAAATTTAATTGATAAATTGAATTATATGTTAAATTTAAATATTTTTCATTTTCAATAAATATTGGTTTTTTTATTTCTAAAGTATTTTGAATTTTATGTTCATAAATAAATTGTATCATAAAAATAAAAGACATCCTTATTTCTGTTTCTCTTTCTAAATTTAAAAATTCAACTGCAGATAATCCTTCTTTATTTTTATAAATTTTACTTAAAAAATCATTCTGATAAGATGGTTTATAAAATTCTTTTGTTTTATTTGTATTAATATGTATCATTGAATCATTTAATGATAATTCTGCGATTATTTCTTCTTTATTAATATTTATATCTTTTGTATCATAATGTATTAAAATTTCTGATGGTGAATAATAATGAATAAATCTAAATAATTCATCTTTCCATATTTTTTCATCATCTACCGATGATTGTATCTTATGTACATAAGAATTTCCTGTAGTTATATCTATTAATGATACTCCTAATAAATATATCTTTTTTTTTTGAATCATTGATGGATATAATGATAAATAAACTGATAATAAATAATTTGTATCATTTTTATTAAAATGATCTAATGTTGTTGCAGGACTAATTATTTCTACAACATCTCTCTCTGGATTTGGTGATGGTGTTATTTGATCAACTAAAATTATTGTATAATTATTATTTAATAATATATTTTTATATTTAACAAGAGCATGATCAGGGAATCCAGCCATTAAAAAATTATCAAGATTTATTTCTTGAATATTATTATTTCTTTTTGCAACATGAATATTTAAAATATCACATATTTCATTTAAATCTGGTCCTATATGCATTTCATCATTAATAACTGCATATATTTCATAAAACTGACCCACCATCATTAATACAATTGATTTATCATATATTTCTGAATATTTATTATGAAATTTTAAATACTGTTTGAAAATATAACAGAGATCATCTTCATTATATTTTGTTTCCATTGTTTTCTTATATATAATACCGATATTCTTTTTAAATATCTAAAATATAAGGTGATCAAACCAAAATATCAAACCAAAATATCAAATTTAAACCATCAATATATTAATCTAATCAATATATTATGAGTATAGATCCTTATTTACATTTTTCAAATAAACAATATTTATTTGATATTTTAAAAACATCAGAAAATGATACAGAACCATTCGATATTGATATCTATTTAGATGATACAATTAAAGATATCCTTTATAAAATAACTATCAAAAATGAAAATATTTCTGATAATTTTATTTACTTATGGATGAATGATAATAATACAAACTATCCTTTAATTAATTCTTATGATAATATAAATATGAATAATATATTTTTAGAAAATGATTATGATAATCGCTTTGTTACAGAAGATAATACTAAAATTAATAATTCTTATATTAATCAATTAAATATTACATTAGAATCTTTTTTAAAAAATAATAATATTCGAAATAATAAAATTTATTTTTCATTAATCAATGATTATTTATCATCAAATCAATATAAATTATTATCTTCACAAGTAAATAATGAAAAAATATATTATGGTATCATATCTAAATATTTTCCATTATTATCCATGATAGAAGAATTACAAGATTCAAAAAATATTCAATTAAAAAGAAATTCTATAACATATTATTTACATAAACATCAAAAACAAAAAAATTTAATTTATAAAAATTATCAATCATTAAAACATAATTTATATGAAAAAAATAAAATTAAATGGAAACCCGAATTAATTATCATGCAAAATAATCTAAATTTAAATTGTATAAATTTATATCAATTATTTTATTCTTTTCAATTGAAATATGATATACCATGTATAAGAATATTTATTGATTCATATTTAGAATCGTGTATTAAATTAATTAAATCTTCAATTAAATCGGATATTTATCCTCATGAAAATAAATATGTAAATCAAAGATTATTTGAAGGATGGACCAAAAATATTAATTTTGAAAATGGTCTTAATTATCCCACTAATATTGAAAGAACTAATAGTATTTCATTAATCGTTTTTAATGATGAATTAGAATATTATACTACCATGATCATTTATTTAGATGGTACCATTAAATTATGCTTCGAAGACAAAATTAAAGATATTAATTATAATCATCAAATTATCGATGATCTAATCAAAAAATGTAACCGAATTATTGATCAAATTAATCTCGATAATTATTATTCTGAAAATAATACTCATTTTGATAAAGTTATAGATGATTTTACTATTATGAATTGTAAATATACTATAGATATACCACAATATAATGTGAAAAATTTAATTTCAATAATTGAAAAATTTTATACTCAATTTATGATTATTGATGATAAAATTAAAAAAGATGATATTTTACATTTATATTATCTCAAAAAAAGTGATATTTCTAATAAAAAATATATTCAATCATTTATTTCTAAATGTACCAAAAAAAGTTTAGAACCTAGTAAAATTAAAAAATTATTAAAAAATAGATTTTTATTAAATGATAAAAAAACAAATGATGAATATTTATCTTGGGAAAGATTATATTCTGAAAATCAAGTTAAAATGATTAAAGATGAACCTGAATTATCATTATTTATTCAGAAAAAAGTAGATTTAATTGAAATAAAAATTATGGGAATATCTGGTTTTAATGAATTACATCGTTTAATGATTTATATTGAATCATTCTTTAGTATCTATAAAGATAAATTTATTAACAGAAAATTAATAAAGAATATTGATAAATTTATAACAAATGAAAACTTTAAAAAAGAAAAAGATAAATATTTATCATATTTAAATGTAGACAATTTATTTGATGATAAAATATTATCATCTAATGATAGTGATTCAAGTGATGATAGTGATGATAGTGATGATAGTGATGAAAGTGATATAGATAATGAAAGTGATATTTATGATGAATATGATAATGTATCCGAACAAAGCGATTTAGATGATGATTTAGAACATACCGATGAACCTCCACAAAAAGATTCTGATACTGAATCATCTGATAATGAAGAAGATATCGATGATGAACAATCCGATGATGAACAATCTGATGATTCCGATTCAGATATCGGATATGAAAAAATTTCTAGTTCATCACAAAGTGGAGGTGGAGAAGATGATGAATCTAAATTTCCTAATAGTCGCTACTACATTAAAAGATTAGAAAATGCTGATTTAAAATTATTTAAATATGATTCTAAATCTCAAAAAGATAAATATGCAAAAAAATGTCAATCTAGTAACAACACGCAACCACTAGCTCTAACAAGAGAAGAATATGATAATATTAATAAAGAATTAGAAAAATATGATCAACAAATTCAACAAAAAGCATTCTCTATAGCTGGAAGAGATCCCAACATATTATACATATGCCAAGAATACTGGGATCGTAAAAATCAATTAATAATAGAACCTGATGAAGATGAAAATCATCCCATTGAAGAAGAATATATCGGTGATTTAATCTATACCAAAAAAGATACCGACAAAAATAAATTTATTTTACACAGAGATAACGACAAAAATGAAATTAATTTTATACAAAATATACATCCTAATTTATACGCCCTTCCATGCTGTGGCAAAAAAAATAAAAATATATTTAGAGTTGGAGAATATGTAAATGTATTAATCAGTAGTGATGGAGAACCATTATGGATTAAAGATGACCCAAATCCTTCTAAAAGATGGGAACAAAAAAATAAAATTTGGGAAAAGGGAAAAATTATTGAAGGATTATCTATTGATGATACCTATCTTATCGATGTTGGAGGGACTGTTAATGAATATCATATTAGTATGGTTGATAAATATAATGATACAGGTAAATTATCTTTATCTTTTCCTTTATCTCAAGGATCCAACGGTTATGTTAGTAATTTATTAAAAAATATTTTTTATATTAGAGATAATTGTCCTAATTTTATTCAAAAAAATATGAATGGATTTTTTAGAATTGGGGTTCAACAAAATTCTGAATCATTATTATCATGCATACTTCTACAAATAAACCGTTTTAATCGATCTAATGTATCTCTTGATGATTTTAAAAAATCCATTATTAAAGATCTTAAAAAAATAAATATATATAAAATTGGTGGTGGAAATTTTGTTCACTCTTTTTGTTCTAGCAATTATTTCTCTGATAAATATTCATTAAGAGATTTCTTAAAATATGAAAAATCACCTCTTAAAGAAAAATTACTTGAAGATAAAAAAAATTTTAAAAAATTAGATGATAGTGAATTATTAGATTATCTTCATAATTTATCTCAAAAACAACAAAATATTATTAATAATGAATTTATAAAAAAAAGTACTATCACAAACTTTAAAAATTATCTCAATAGCAAGGAATTTAAAAATGAAAAAATTATAATTTCATTATTTAATGAAATCAGCATTTATGAAAATAATATCACATTAGGTAAACACATAAATAATCTTAATATTATCATCCTTGAAGAAAAACTAGAAAAAGTTATAATATCTGATCCATTTCACGAATATAACTTTGATGAAGATTCTATGTTCTCTATAATCTATAAAAGAGAAGATAAATTTGAACCTTTAATATATAATTATAATAATATTAAAATACCTTTATTAAGATATATACAAGACGAAAAAATAGAATTATCTAAAGATATTATTTATCAAAATACAATTGGTAAAGTTATCAAAAAAATAGATCCCGAAGAATATCTCATCCAAATCAAAGATACAAAAGAAGAAATTATTATTAATCAATCTGAAATTATCTTATTCGATCAATCAGAAATCATTAATATTATTATCAATAACATAAATTATAAAAAATATATATTTAAAGATGAACAATTACCCAGTAGAATATTAATTGAAATTATGAAACAATTAAAATTTATATTTAGAAATAAAAAATCATTTTTTGATAATTATTATAAAATTTCTCATCTTACATTTATGAATAAGAAAAATAGTATCATTTTACCTATCAAACCCGATAATATCATTGATTATGATTACAAACATATACAATATTTACCTAAACAATCTCTTAGTGATATACTAAATATATTACATAACATTGATATTATTATTACATCTGAAGATAAATATTCTAATTATTATAATACATTTTTAACTGGTGAAGAAATTATATTAACTCAAAATTATAAAATGAAATATCTATATTTTAAAAATGGTTCTTTTATTAAATTAAATGATGAAAAATATGATTTTAAGAAATATAAAATTAATTATCTTGAAAATAATAGCTTAATTTCTTTAATTGAAAATAAAATTATTGAACAAAACAAAATTTGTCCATTTAATGATTATATATCAAATTATGATATCTCAATGAATAAAGAATATGATTTATTTACCAATTTATATCTCCAATGCAGAAATAATAAAGAAACTTTAGATAATATATCAAAAATTAAAAATCATCCCATAAAATTAAGCATCCACAAAAGAGAAGAAATATTATTTGAAATTGAAAATTTAATAAAAAAAATGAAAAAAAAAAGAAATATTAATATTAAATTAATTCAAAAAAATCCAGATGATAATAAACTTAGATTAGAAACATATAATATTAATTTAACTCTGAAAAAAATAAAAATAAATGATCCTAAATTATTAAAAAAATTTGTAGAAAATATTTATCTTAATAATATTGAAGATCTTGATAAATTATTTATTTATAATTATTTATCACTAAATAAAATTAATAAAGAATCTGATAATGAATATGTTTTCTCTCAAAAACAAATATTAAATAATGAACATATTCGTGTCTTTCTAAATTATAGCTTATATTTAAGAAATATTTCTTATTATAATATTCATAATCCTAATCTTAACTTTACATTGTTAAATCTTAAAGAAAATAATAATTTAGTATCTTTTTATACAAATTATCCTATTATTATTAAATCATATTTTGGTGAAATTAAAATTTATAAATTATTTACTGATTCCATCAATGATTTTAAAATTATTGATTATGCATTAGAAGATCCCAATAATAAAGACGAAATTATCAAAAATAAATTAATACAAAAAATTGAATTAAATCCTGAAATTATCAATGAATATAATCACTGGCAAAATAAAAATTATCTATCCGAAAAAGAACTTATCAATGATATTAACAATACCAATTATAATATTACATATAATGATCTATATATTATATCTGAATTATTATCTGATATCGAAAATGATCACAAATTTGGTTTTTGCTTATTTACAAACCAATATTCTTATAATCCTAAAAAATATGAATTATTTATTATCATCAACGAAGAAGTATTAAAAGGTCCTTTAAATAATATTGAATTAATATGTTTATATCAAGATATCAATAATGATGACAATCGAATTAAAAATATTTTATTTCCTAATAAAAAAAGAAAAACTACATTAGAAAATTTATATTTAAAACCTAAATTTAAAAAAATATGGGATGAAGAATATAATCTCGAATTAAATTAAAATTATTAAATTTTTAAATAATACAAGTTTATATGATCCCCATGAAATGTTACTATATTTAAATGATATGATATTTTGTGTCAATAAAAGTAACGGTAAAATAACTGAAAAAGGTAAAATAATATGTATCGATAATGACATCACAACAATAATACAACAAAAAAATAATGTAAATATCAATTCAAATGATTATTATATTTTTGTTAAAAATAAAAAAAATAAAAAAAATTATCGTGAATTTTTTAAAGAATTACTTAAACAATTATAATTAATTTATATTAAATGATTTATATTATACCTTTATTTCTTGGTTTTGTTATGAACATCATGTCTTCCATATATGTCCGCAATAGAGCAGAAAAATTATTAAAAGATCCATATATCCCTCTACCGGATATAATCCACGATACTTTCCCCAAAATACCAATTTTAATACCCGATTATTTCCTTTTATTCTGTTTTTGTTTATCAATATTTCATCATTCTTCTTTAATTCATATAGAGAAAAATATACTATGTATTGGGATATGTACGATAATGAGATCATTTTCCGTGATTATGACAACCATGCCCACATGTATGCCGATACCTAAAAAAACCGAAAACATATATATAAAACTATTCCATTCTCCGCATGATTTAATGTTTAGTGGTCATAGTTTATTTTTCATTGCTTTTGCGAATATGATGAATTTATATTTTGTAAAAATAGTAGGACCCCTTCTTCTTATAATTTCAAGGCAACATTATACAATAGATATTTTTGGTTCTCATTTGGTTTACTATTTTGTTTACACGAATTTATATTAAATGATAATTTTACTTTAGATAAAAATAATATTCAATATAGCCGATATTTTGGTTGTGGTACAGACAATCTAATCATCATTATACTTATGTTTATAACCATTTCAAATACTAATAAATCTGATAAATCTGAATAAATATTTATTTTCTCATTAAAGGATGTGATTGTGATAATTTTTGAATTATTTCTTCATATTGCAATATTTTTTTATCCTTTTCTCTAGATTGAATAGATAATTCTTTTAAATTATATCTACTTTGTTGCAATAACTCCTCATATTCTTGATTTGTATCTATTAATTGCTTTCTATGTATCTCTATATTTTTTAATTGAGCTGTTAATTTTTCAATTATTGATTGCTGAAAATTTATTGTATCATTTAATTCTTCTACTATTTTATCACACTTTTCTTCTATTTTTTCTGGTATGAAAAAACGACTTTCATATTTTATTGATCCATCCTTATTACGAAAACATATAGGTACCGACCATGTCCTATTATTATTTTTTAATAATAAACAATCATTCCCATATGTTAAAAAATTACCTCCTGTATAAAATGATTCTTGATCATTTTTTAATGTTATATATTTAACATGACATTTTTTTTCAAATTCATGTGGCATTTTTATCTCTATGAAATTATTTAATTCTTCACGAATAATAGAAATATCTTTTATCATGATATTATTTATAGAAATAATAGATTTAATTATTTAAATAATATTATATGGAACCATTATCACCATTATTAAAAATTTATTGTAATAATCATGAAACCTTATTTAATTTTTTACCCGATAAAACTACCAAATATTTAAACAATACATCTTTATATAATCCAAATGATATGCTATTATATTTAAATGATATGATCTTTTGTATCAGTAAAAATACCGGAAAAATAAAACAAAAAGGTAAAATTATTTCTATCCAAAATGATATGATAACAATTATTCAACAAAATAATAATATAAATATTAATTCTAATGATTTTTATATCTTTGTCAAAAATAAAAAAAATAAAAAAAATGATAGAGAATTCTTTAAAGAATTACTCAAACAAATAAATTAATCTATTTTTCTCCATATAATATCTATACCCTCCTCTGATAAAATATAAGGAATATATATAAAAGGTATAAAAATACTCGCTAAAATAGATTTAAATGTTGGTCCCTTATTTACCTTCAGTGCCAAATATAATGAAATCATAAACAAAATACCAAAACCACGAATATTAATATTAATTAAACTTATATCATTTTTTCCCATTTATTTTATATATATATATATAAAATAAATGGGGAAACATCCACCAGCAAAAGATCAAATATTATACATATTTTCTTCTTCAGAATTATTAATATTTTATTTAACTGTGTTTTATACTTTCTTTAATTTGAATATCTATTCAGCTATTCTAATATTTTTTATTATCATGAAAACAGTTATCCTACACCCAATTAAAAAATATATGGGATCCTCTAATTTTGGTAAAAGACCCAGCAAAGCTTTCAACTGCAATATGATGAATTGTGGAGGTAAACCCGCTTCAGGTGGATTCCCAAGTGGTCATATGATGATTCTCGGTATGCTATCCCTTATTGTTTATAATCTTTATAACAAAAAACAAAATAAAAATTCTATCATCATTTATATTATCCTTATTATTACTACATTTATTGGTCGGATATTTACTTATTGTCACACTCCCTTACAATGCATTTCCGGTCTATTAATAGGCATGTTAGTTGGTTTCATTCTCTATTTTGTCGATAATGCAATAGAAGATCACCTACCCATTGATATCTACAAAAAACACAAAGAAGAATTTTATAATGATTTAGATTCATTCACAAACTAATTTAAAAATATTTATTATATTTAATAACAAATTAATGTATCTTGTCTATATTCTTAAATCTAATAACAAAACTTATATAGGAATGACCAATGATTTTTTTAAAAGATGGAGACAACATAATAAAGAAATTAAAGGTGGTGCCAAATATACAACCCGAAATGGGAAAGATTGGTATCCTATCCTTATTATCGATGGATTCAAAAATATGCAAGAAGCTTGCCAATGCGAATGGAAATTAAAACACAATAAAAAATTTAAAGGACCTCATAAAAGAATTCTTTATTCTTATATGATGTTACAAAATGATAAATGGACCAAAAATAGCCCCATAATTAAAGATCAAAATTTAACAATTTATATTGATGATGATTACAAAAATATCTATCAAAATTTTCCAACAAAACAATTATACTGGAAATATTAAGATTCACAATCATATTATCGATTGAACGATACTTCTTTCTATGCCATCGAAATGAATAAGTAAGTAACTCTTTTTATCGGTAAAGAAATTTGGAAGATATCCATACTAAATAATAATATCATTTTAATAAATATAAGGTTATATTATATAATTATGGCAGGTGGTATATTTGTTGATCAACCCTTTCATCCAAATCCTAAATGTTTATTATTTTCTACAATAACGATGATGATGTATTGGTTTTCATCAGTTACTAAAAATGTTTTCTTATTACCTGTTATTTTCGTAATATCATATGTGGCAATGGCATGGTATGATTACAAGTATAATTGTGACATAATGTATTCAGGTAATTCACTGGGACCAAATACAATCGATGCTATTTTTAAACCACAATATAGAAATAAAGAAAGTGATAAAAAGAATCTATCAAAAAATCAAGAGGAAGAATATTTAAAACGTGTCTATTTATTTCATATAATAGCCGTCTCTCCAATTTTAATATATGTTGGATATTATGGTTCAAAATCAAATAAAAAATTATTTCCGGTTATATTATCATTCGGTTTAATGGCTTTACTATATCACGGATTTAGATTATTTTACCCTCGCATGGGAGGACATCAACATAAATAAATATGTTATATATAAATAAATGAACTTAAAACATTATATAATTCAGTTTTTAATTATGATTGTTGTTGGTGTATTATTCAATCCGATGAATGCTTTAGCATATCGGATCAACGATTTATATTTATCATCAACATTATTTTACGGTGGGATTTTAATGGCTTCAAATATGATATGGGCCCATGAAATAATACACCATTTATCTATGGGTCATTTTAATATGAAAATATTTAGTATAGGTATCCTGATATCGATTTTAACAACGATACTCTTATTAAGGAATCAATTATTTGTAGACGATGAACAATGGTTGAGGAGAATGATAAGTCATCATTCCACTGCTCTCACCACATCTCATATAATTCACGATACGACCAAAAATCCCGCCGTACAACAATTAGCTAGCGAGATAATAGAAACACAAGAAAGAGAAATACTATTAATGAAATCAATGATATAAATAAGTTAATAAAAAAAATAATAAGAACATCTTTATTTACTTTTACCATAGGCCTCTTTGTGACAATTAATTTATATATTTATCTTCAAAAGATAATCATTAAGATCCATTCATGAAATTCCCCTTCAATTTCTTTGAAATACCGCTATTAATCATTAGTTTCACTGTTTCTGTTGGTGTGTTTTTAATTGTTCCTTTTGATTTTGCATCTTCTTCCATGATATCATGAGCCAATGTTAGAAGATTCCCACAATATCCATGACAATGAATATTCATAATTGAACACACATCTTCCAAATGAAACGAAAATCTAATATCATTCTTTGCCGCCTCCAATACTTTAGCGATCCTTCCATCAATCAATCCTCTAAATGAATCCCTACAACTCTCACTAATATCTTCCTCCAAAACTTGTGTCGAATGATCCGTTCCATCAGAGAGATGAACCATCTTATTCTGAATCAAATGCCACCTCACCGAATATGGCATATCTGTATATCCATCTATCAACTTCAAAATACCCCTCACTAATCCTTGCTCCATCTCACTAATCAACCATCCATGCTCTAATGAATCCATCGTAACAGCATTACAAATCCTTATAGGACTGTTCTTCTTTGGAACCGCAATCAAATGTACCAATGACATCAATGCCCTCATCCCACCCAATGAATATTTCACTGGATTCGCACCATTAAATGTATCATAATCCTTATACCCACCCGGAATGATAATATTGAAATGTTCCGTCTCTGTAATCAATGTTCCACCATCTTCCATCTTCTTTCCCGTCTCTAAAACCTCAAACAATGTCTTACCATTTGGCAAGACACCCTTGGGAACACCCCCATCACTCATCCTGATCTCATCGGATTCTTTTTTCTCCCATTTCATAAATGCCCCCGCCCTCTCCTTATCATTGTAAAATGATTCATACGTATCAACAGTCTTTGAATTGTTAAACATCTTGTTTTGTATCTCTTGTATTTTTTTGTATTTTTTGTATCTTTTGTATTTTTTGTATCTTTGTATTTTATATTTAATATAGTCATTTATCCAAAATCAAATTTGATATTTTTTAAAGATATCATATTTAAAAATTAATATCATATCATGTCAGAAAATCTATATGAAAGAGCATCACAAATCGCAAAAAATGGAATAAAAAAAAATGGAAGGTATCCCTTAGATACAGCAGGGATGGATACCGATGATGAAGAATGGATTGATGAAAATCCACAATATAAAGATCACATTGAAGATATTTACAAAGAATTAATTAAAGAAAAACAAAAAAAAATTGATCCTCACAAAAGATCTAAGAAAATAGCTGAGGGTTGCATAGAAGTAAATAAAATTCCCTTTGATCCTGGATCTATGGATACCGATGATGAAGAATGGATTGATGAAAATCCACAATATATTGATTATATACAAAAGATCTATAAACAATTAAAAAATTAATATCCTCAAAATTTGATTTTTATTCTAAAATTATTATAAAATAATTGTAATGGCTCGTACCAAACAAATAAATCCTTCCCCTTTCAAAGCTCAAAAATCACTTCAAACAATGAAAGATTCAGATGGTACTCTTTGGATTGAAACAAAACCTGGTAATTGGGAACTCTATGTTGTATGGAAAGAGAGAATGGATACTATGAAAGATAATTTAGAAAAATCTTTCAATTCTATGAAAAGAAAAGAACTTCAATCTTTAGCAAAATCAAGAGGTATTTCTACTAATAAAAAATCATGTGAAATTATTGAATCCCTTATCTGTTATTCTCTCCCTGAAAACTATTCATCTATATCCTCTAAAATTTGATATTTTTAAAAGGTATCTTATTTAAAAAAATAATATGAATCATTATTTCATATTATTCATCATTTCTTATCTATTCTTCTATTATATACAAATACATTATCCCGTTTTATTTCACATCCTTTTAATAATATTTTAAGATCTTTCAACACAAATTATACACAATTCTAAACCATCTTCACGAACATAAATAGGATATTTATTATATTTTTTTTGTTCCCATTCACTTTCTGATTCATAAAACATTCTACAATATACATTCTTACATACAGAATTATGGTTCTCTAATTTTAATTTATATACATTATTTTGTTTTTTTATCTTTTCAGATGCCCATCCATACAACCATGGATCACTATATCCTCTATTTCTACACCATTCATTTAATACTCGATTATAATTTTTCTTATGGTCTTCTAATCCATCTCTACCAATCATTTTTTTTAAAATAATAGATCTATCATTATTATTTGTATTTTTATTATCTTTATTTATATAATTTGAACAACAACTACTACATAAACCACAATCTCCTGAAAAACATTCAACAGAGTTTTTGAATTTATTCATTTAATAAGTATATTATATAATTATTATATTATAACATCAAATTTTTAAATTAAAATTTATATTTTAAAAATATTGTTGGATTAGGTATTGACAACATTGAAGATGTCTTTATGCCATTCTGTGATGGGGATCTCATATTTGAATTAACCAATAATCGTAATTAATGGTTGACCAAGATAATCATCACAATCATCATCATAATCATTCTCCACTAAATCATGATCATATTTTAACAATAAATATGGATATTCATCATTACGCCATTCATTAAATAACATAAAATCATAAACGGCTTCATCATATTCCTCTTTGCGAACGTTAGAATATTTCATATATTTATTTAGACATTTTATCTTTTCACTTACTAATTGATTCTTTTTTACTGATATACCATTATCTAAACCTTCAATTTTCTTCATAAAACCCTCTCTAAAATATAATATATTTCTTAAATTCTCACCACTATTTTCCCATTCACTATTTATAAATGGTATCGGACAAGTTATCGGTACCATTGGTGACATCATGCAATATAACCCCTTTTCTTTTAATTCTTTTGTCTTTTTCCATCTATCTTCTTTTGTTACTCTCAATGAACAATGAAATTCTCTTGATTCTTTTTCTACATATTTTTCCCTCTTTTTATATGCTATATTTGAAAAATATCTAACCAATTCAGGATCTTTTAAATAATTTATCACACCAAGACACAAGGATTCTTTCCATGTGAAAACCATTTTCTTTTATTTTTATATAATAAAAATTTCAAATTTTTAAATTATTTTTTTATATGAAATACTATAATGATAAGAATATCTAAAAATCGTAAAAGATCTAACACTCGTAGAAGATATAACACTCGTAGAAGATATAACACTCGCAGAAGATATAACACTCGCAGAAGATCTAACACCCGTAGAAGATCTAATACCCGCAGAAGATCTAATACCCGCAGAAGATCTAATACCCGCAGAAGATCTAATACCCGCAGAAGATCTAATACCCGTAGAAGGAAAGGAAAAAAAGGACAGTCTCTACAACCACCCGAAACATTAGAAGAAACTCGAGAACTTGCAGGTTCTGTTTCTAAATTACCAGTGACAGAAAAACAATCCGAATTACTATATCGTAAATCCATGCCAGGTATTGTTGGTCAAGGTACAGAGATGAGGACAGCAGATGTCAAACCAGTAAAACCAACCGCGGTTTTAAGTGGCATGCATGGTGCGAGGGGTATAAGTAGTCTATCTGAAATAAGTAAAGACCGAGGGGATATAGATCTAGATTATCAAAACCCTATGCAAGGATCACCCCCTTCGCAAGGATCACTCCCTCCACCTATTGCATCCTCAGATTCTTCAGGGACCGCATCCTCATATTCTTCAGGGGCCGCATTTTCAGTTAATCCATTTTCTAAGGATGCTTTTCGGTCTATGGAAGATCATGTGAAAGACGCCCATTCAGATCCCCCTCCTATTAAAAAGACTGAGAGTGGTATTTCTAAGAAGACTCGCCCTAAGAAGACTCGTCCTAAGAAGACTCGTCAAGGAAATTATGATGAAACAATGACTTTAGAAAATTTTTTAGAAAAATGTGATGAAGGAAATAAAAAATGCGAAGCAGGTTTAGAAGAAAGATTAGATCTTGAAACAAGTGATATTTGTATATGTTGTGGAAGTGAAAAAAAACATAAAATTATAAATAGCAATCATTATTTATGCCAGACATGTTATCAACGCATTTATGCAAGAATTAAACCAAGGGGAGGGTCCAAGAAGGATACTGCGCCGACTGAGGATTGAGGATATATAAAATTATTTATTCTTTTCTTCAATTGAATCCCAAACAGCATCTACCTCTGGTGAATCTTCTATTTCCATCATCCTAATAAACCACCTATATTCTGATGGATCATCTTCATCATCATATGCAACATAAACACGAGCATACCTAAATACTCCCCTACGAATAGCAAAATTAGATGTTTTCTTCCATGATTTCATAGTCTTTTTTAATTTCGTTGGATTAGTTTGCTTTATCGCCTTCCCCGTAGTTGAACAAATATAAAAACCATACTCTTTGTTTGGCATTGATTTCCCTGCTAAATCTTTACCTGTGAAAGATTTATAAATCTTTTTTACCTTTTCTAAAGCTTCCTCATCTTCTCCTGGATCAACTGAAACTTGCTTAAGGTCTATCAAACTAGCATATGGCTCCAAAGAATCAAACATCCTCTCTTTCGGTATTTTCTTTGGTTTGATTTTCAGATCACCTATTACCTCACCTCTTGTTCTCAAAGAACCTGACATATCTTTTTCAATTGTATCTATCCTTTTCTCATAATCTAAACAATTTTGAAGAATATCATTTGAATTCACAAATAATTTCGTCTTTTTTATCTTTTTTATATCCTCTTCACTCCAGGATATATAATTAAACAAGAATCTACATAACTGATACTGAATATCGGGTCTCTCCATATAATGCTCGTGAGAATAAATTACATTATCAAAATTACCTATCCTTGAATTAATAAATGTTACACTCATACCAACACAATGAAAACCACTAATAAATACTGGTCTGTTTGGAAATCTTTTAATACAATTTTCTATTTGTTCTGAAGGTTCATTAAAACTCGACAAACATTCACAAACAATCCCCGATTCACTTGTTCTATACAATTTTGATCCATCCCCATTTATAATTATAACCAGAGCACTACTATATATTTCTATGATAATTTCCATTATATAATAGTGAGTAAGCTTTCTTGAATACCCAGGAACAAAATTATATGAATATCTATCATTCATAATACCAACATCTTCCAAAGATACCAATACGTTTTTAACATGAGAAAGCATTTTCAACTCATTTCCAATATCAAATGGAGGACTCTCTTGATACCAATTCAACATCCTACCTCTTTGTTTATCATTTCCCCATCTTGAAAGAAAATCCATGGGAATTACAGGAGAAACACTGTTATTAACAACCGAATGAACACTATGATAACAATCTTTAACACCAAAATATTTATCTGATTTCACAATTTTGAATTGTGACTCTATATCTACTATATAAATGTTCTTGAATAGACTATCTGTTATAAGAGGTGAAGATTCATCTGACCATATAGAAAATGGTGTAGCACTATACATATATATTCTCTCAGTAACACTCATCTGATTCATCTCAACGATCTTATCCTTATACGATGGAACATATGCATGTGCTTCATCAATATGTATCACAACCGATTTCCTTATCCTTTGAGAATCATCTATCTCTTCTAACAAATCCAAAATACATTGATCAAACCTTTTGTGATGTGCACACATAATCACAACATTTGAACCATTCCTCAAATGCTTTTTAACACCATTTACATCTTTTGCATGAAGATAATCTGGATTATCATCTTTCTTTCTCCCTCTTGAATTGAATACGCAGATATTACGACCAAATCTTGCCTTTGCTCTCTCAAAGAACTGGAGATTTGACTTGATTGTATTCATCGTAATAATCAAATGATATGATTCTGGTGAAGAATTAATATTCTCCAAACATATAAATGTCTTCCCCTCCTGTGGTTTGCGAATAATCGCACACAGATATTTTTCCATATTTACCGTTTCACTATATTGCATTTTTACTTCAAAATAAAAAAATTTTATCAAATTGCAAACGAATTTATCTAAACAACTACATTACATCTACATTACATCTTCATCATCAGATGATCCAGATTCGGATGATGGTTCAAGAATCTAAATATAAGAAATCCCATGAATTATTATTTACCCTATATCTATCCCAAATTGAATACATAATATCATCAATCATCTTATCCCTTTTCGCTTTTTCTTCCCAATACTTTTCATTCAATTCATCTGCGATCCCATCACATTCACATTCATCAACAAATACATGATTCAAATCAATATGATTTGCCACCTTACTCAATCTCTTATTCCATCTCTTTGACTTTGTTGGATATTTTTTATTTTTCACTGGGATCCTCCTCTTCCTTTTGAATTTTTTCTCACCCTTATTTTTATTATGTTCTTTGTGTGTTTCATCTATATCCCCCCTGAATGCCCTTTCCCCAACGATCTCTTCTTTATCATCCAAAAATATCAATCGAACCATAACCTCAGAATCCCATTTCAAGGATTTGTCCAATTCAACACCATCCATCAAACGATCCATGTACCTCAAACCATCTCTACGATGCTTCACAACACCATCTTCAACCCTGAAATTCGATGAATCAGCAAATCCCATCATCATCTCCCTTGACTACAAAGTCGGACTTCTCGTAAATATAGATGATCGCACTACAACCACACCAAAATGCACTTTACAATGCCACTAGATGTATCCGTTTTTATACTGTTAAAGATATTTGTTTTATTGGATTTATCATAAAAAATTTATCAAATTTTCTATAGAATATATCTTATATTCGGTACAGTTGAAAATATAATGTGATGTAATCCTCTCTTTTTCAATTCCTCTATTTTTTATATCTTTCTTCTCTCGTTAATCTCAGAGAACAATGGAAATCTCTCGATTCATTTTCAACATATTTAATCATTTATGGGTGTGACCACTGTACTTCACCTTTTTCTAAGTTTTTATACATGTATAAGCCATTGTATTCTTCACTCCCCCATCTTGACCAACCCTCAGGTAGTTTTTTTTTCTTTTGTCTATTCACCTCTTGACCGATATATCTATGGCGAACACCATCATCGTCAATAAAAGGATGAGTACCCAGCAATGGTAATTTCCAAATATTAAGAATAACATTTAGTTCATGGATAGTCATAACTAGACCCTCTGTGTTTAGAGGATGGAGTTCATCGTATATTTCGTAAGGATCTGTTCCCCACTCACCAGGAGCATGCGGACTGTCCCCTGCCATGGATAATTCATCAAAATATCCGTTATTCGGATACTTTATTTTTTCTTCTTCTGGTGTATACCAGTGACTGTTACACTCGAAAAGAGTGTGTTCCTTACCATTTTTATCTACAACTTTCTTCTGTGCTCTATTGGGCATATGTTGGGGGTCATATTTAATATTCCACAGATATGAGAAATCTCCATTTGGAATATCTACTTTTGATATAAACGCACCTGTGTATAATTTGTAAAAATTGGTCTTCGCTTCTTCAACACCTTCCCCACCTTCTTCAAATATAGCACGCGTTGTTTTACCCGTATGTCCATTGTTCTCTTTGAGTTTTCCCAATAATATATCCTTATCTAACTTGGCGAATCTCTTACTGAGTTTCGCCAACTCTTTCTCCAGATGAGCTTCCGTCAAGTTCTTGCCGGGTCCAATGAGAGATGAAGACATCCTGTATTCTTATCTGTTTTGCTTTATTTGCAAGACAAATGTTAAATCAAATTTTTGGACAAATTTTTTTTGCGAGTTCATAAAAAATTTTTATCTTGAAAAATAATAACGGATAAACATATTTATACTGATTCAAACGCATCTTTTAGTTTCCTTGTAATAGTCAAATAATCACCTTCTGGCATATTCCATCCAGATTGTTTTTCTTCAATCAATGATAATAGTTCTGTAAGATGAACTTTTGTTGGATTGAGAGGTGCGTGGACTGATGGCCTTTGATTATCAGGTGGTGGAGAGGGAGGTGAAGGTGGTGATTGCGGTGAAGGTGGTGATTGCGGTGAAGGTGGTGATTGCGGTGAAGGTGGTGATTGCGGTGAATATTCTCTCGGTGTATACTTAGGCCAACCTACTCCGAAGTGTCGCCACAGTCGAATCGATCTCCCCCACCACCTACAAATATCACCTCGCGTGATAATATCTTCGGTGTAATATCTGAAGTTCTCTCCTACATATCTTGGATCTGATGGGTCCAACCCTTCGGTGATAAAATACTTACGGAAAATATCAATTTGCCACAGACATCTTTCTTTTGTTACACTACATCCTACCCCATACTCACCATCACGAACATGATACATTTTTTTAGTTTTAGCGATTACAAATGGATCTTCTGATTCTTTTTGTTTCATAATTTTTTTGCACTCTTCAATGTAGAATTGAAGAATCGATTTAACTGTGTCCCATGGTATAATAGCATCTGGTCCATCAAATAATCCACTGTTCACCTGGTGAACCCAATGTTTCAAAATATCACTAAATTCTCTATCTGTCCTGTTAAGTAATAATTCATTAAAAGGGCGGACGCTGTGTTGATATGCGTAACATAGCATAGATTCCGCTCCGCAGTAAAGCGTTGGGTCACTAGTATCAGATTGAACCCGACCAACATCAATAATACTGACAAGATATTCCAACATACCTAACGGTTGTAGATACCCCCACCCCCCTACCCTAGTATCTTTGAAGACTTTACGGGGTCCGTATGGGACTCGGTTCTCGCAAACTCTCAATACCTCCTCAATTAATGTCTTGTGGATGTAAGCCCAAGATAGCCCTTGCGACATTCTCGCCTTTTATATCTCTATATTTATCAAAGATATTTGTTTTATTGGATTTATCATAAAAAATTTATCAAATTTTCTATTTATGAACTCGCAAATGCAGATGCTCATTAATCTACACGGTCCCATGGTATGTGCTCACCAGATATAGTTAGGATTAGAGAATTAGATTTTTTATGTCCCTGTATAAATTTGATTAACAATTAGAAGATCTTCTAACAGAAATAACAATTAACAATGGCTTTCATTCAGAAGATCTCATTTGATGCCCTGGAAGGACCCGACGACACAACGTGGGAGTGGCAGGAGGAGATAGGGGAAAAATGTCTAATAGAACAAGTCATGCGAGAACTTATAGATCGGGTCGTAGAATCTTCTGGGAGGATGCCCGTTGCAAGAGTCCTCTTCGCCGAGCATGAGGACGTTGAAGTTTCCGATATGGAACTGACTGATAATGAATCGGACATCACCTGGATAGATACGCGAAATGGTGATGTGAAAACTTGCGATGTGTGCTCTCAGAGCGAGTGGACTATCATGGAGAGAATTGTAAAAGGAGACGGAACTCCTGCTGATAATTTGAGGGAATATCAGGGGCGAGTTATCTGTGGTTGCTGTGAAGAAATGCTTGAGTCATCGTTCTCCGATTACAAGTGGTGTAATAACTGCTTCCTGTCTGAAAAAATGGCCAAGCGGTATGGTATTTCCATGATTCCTTTAGAATGTTTTCCAGAAGAACATGTTTGCGCCGTGTGCAATGACATTTATCCTGAAATAGCTAGCAGAGGAAATAATGATGAAGCACCGGGAGTCCCAGGTGAATGGGACTCCGTCCCAGGTGAATGGGAACAACTACTTGACGGTAGATGGGTCCTGAATGGTGAAATTTATGAAGATGAAGACTATGAAACATACAATGGTGAATATGAAAACGAAAATCCTCGTGAAAACAATACAGAACTAGCGGTAGAAATCAAGCATACAATATCGGAACTGGGGGAAGATCTGTTCGACATAAAGGAGAAATTGACGGAGGGGGAATATCTGAAAATGATGGACCTTCTACAGAAGATTACGAATGATGTGAATAGATTGTAGATTAGGGTAGATTTAGGTAGATTTATATTTATCAGTGAATCATTTTTGATTTACATAAAAAATTTTTTTTGTTCTTTTATATTTTATGTCTTTTTTTTGTCTTTTCTAAGAAACTATCTCCCAATCTTCATCTACCGAAAAACTACATTCTTCCTCAACCCCGACCATCTCGTATTCCTGTTCTATTATCAGATCCAAAACCTGATCCCTATCAATGACAATAAGTTCATCTCCTTGAATTTCCTTCCACGAATTCCAACTGTTGTATGAGATCAGGAGGATCGTGAAAAACACCAGGTAATAGATCGGATCAATCGACAGGAGGACCTTCACAAGTATTGCTAATAATGAGAGACCTCCACCCATCTTGATAGAGATGATCAAAATCCGCTCGGTCATCCTCTCCCGGAGGTCAACCAAGTAATCCTCAATTGGCTGGAAGATCCCCGTCCCATAGAGAGTTCGGAAAATCTCCACCAGGACAACGACGAAAGCGATCTGCTGGAATCGGCGGTAAATCATGATCCCTGGAGAGCTGGTGTGAGCTGGCGTGTGAGTTGGTGAGAGCTTTGTGTGAGCTTTGTGTGAGCTTTGTGTGAGCTTTGAGAGCTGTTTGTTATTTAATAATTCATACAGGGATCAAATTTTGAGGTCACTGACTCATTTCTCACGGTGACTATCCCTGGTGACTATCCCTGGTGACTATCCCTGGCGACTATCCCTGGTGACTTTTGTTCCAAGTCCAAAAATGAGTCACCGACCCAAAAATGAGTCACCGACCCAAAAATGAGTCACCGATCCCAAAATGAGTCAGTGACCTCAAAATTTGATTCACTCACGAATCATTTATTAACAAACAGCTCTCAAAGCTCACACCAGCTCACACCAGCTCTCACAGGCCCACACCAGCTCACACCAGCTCTCACAGGCCCTCGCCAGCTCACACATTTCAATTCGGGACCCTCTAAGGACCACAATGGACTGGGGGATGGTAAACCGCGAACCACTAAAAATGGCCTGTGGTATCATGGGGCGATCCGTGGAGATAATGGAGGTAGAGTCCATGCAAGGTCGGGCATGGGGAAACACGGGGCTCCCTGCTTCCACCAATCCACAATCCAATCCACAATCTAATCCACAATCTAATCCAATCCACAATCTAATCCCATCCACAATCCAATCCCAACAAAAAAAAATTTTTTTATGTGATCCTCAAATTCCAAAGTCTAAAAATGAGTCGGTCATCCTGAAATGAGTCAGTGAAATTAAAATTTGATTCTCACTTTAATCTTCATTTAACAAAACAATCACAAGTGATAACAATCACCAAGAATCACCAGAAATCACCAGGAATCACTAGGAATCACCAAGAATCACCAGGAAATGGCGCACACCCAATCCAAGAACCGCCTTTGCTCCTACTGCGAATGCACGGGTCACAACCGGGCCACCTGTGTATTCAGGCTATTTGCCACCTCCTTCAACGATCCTTCTAATCCCCCACTCCCCCCGGTCATTCGCATCTGTTCCTACTGCAATTGCAGTGGACATGATCTGCGAAACTGCCTTGCCCACCAGCAACTCTCCCAGTTCCACCCCGAAATCGAGGATGTATCCACCCCAGATAATCACAATATACCCCATGTGAAGGCATTCAAGACACAATCGGTAGGTGAATCACCCGATCTATCGAGTGTCTCCAAGAACCTCACTTTCAACACCCCATCACCTCCCCGACGTGCACCACGCCACCCCCAGCAAGTCAATATTGCTATCAAAAGCATCCAGATGATAGACCCAGATATTTACGACGAGCCCTGGGTCTGGTGCCCTCCAGTTTCTGGGGGGGGTCGCCCAATATTCAATCGTGCTCCCCTACCCAATCCCCCCAGCCATTTCCTTATCTTCACATAAATCAAAAATCCAAAAAATCAAAAAAATCAAAAAAATCCAAAATCCAAAAACAATCTAATCCACAATCCACAATCCAAATCCATCAAAATACAAATACAAAAGACAAAAAATTTTTTATGAATTTTACAAACCCAAAAAATGAGTCACTGACCCAAAAATGAGTCAGTGAAATAAATTTGATTTCCAGTTGATTCACTTATTAACAAACCAGCACTCAACAGCTACCAACAACTCTCACCAGCTCACCAGCTCACCAGCCCACCAGCTCACCAGCTCCCACCAGCAATGGCTTCCCCAATTGTCCAATGCTCCTTCTCGAAGGTCTCCATTCTCCACAACCAAAGGTGGTTTTCGGCCTACAAGATCCAGAAGGCCTTCAGAGAGTTCTCATCTCGCGCGCTACCAACCACACCATCCACCACCATGATGGTAAATCTCCGAGATGCCCGCGAGAACCGGTATCAACCGGCTAACATGCACGGGATCTTTGAAGAGAAGGTCCCTCCTCCCGCATACAACATGATTTGGGATTTAGTCAAAGTTGACCCCAATCGAACCAAGAAGGTTTCGTTCCATGAAGACTCTGAGAAGAAGGAATCTGGAGATTCCTTTCAGATTAAGACGGATTTACGAGACCGAGAAGAAAAGCCGATGTACATCTCCGTGAAAATCCTTGAAGCAACCATCAAGGATGATATCCTCACGCCCATCCTTTCCACCACATCTACCTCAACACTCAGAGAGGTTCAGGATATTTTATCCGAATCTTTTGAAGTGATCAAAGGGGGGGGGGAATACAGATTCTTAGACCCCCACTCAACCAAGATTGGTATCAGATGTAAGGGAGCCGTAAACGTTTCCCTAGCGAAAATTCGCGCCTACACTAGGACCACTTTCTACCAAAATCCAATCTTTACGCCATATTTCCCACCCACACGCACATATCTCGCCTCACCATACGAAAATCCCGAGGATTCTCTCGAGCGCGAATTCAGAGAACTTGAAGCAAAAATTAAGAGACTTCAAACAAATTTCGAAGCACAAAAAAAACCAAGGCTAGCGAGATCAGGACCAACAATGATATGTGGGGTCCCTGTCACTAATCACCGATAATCATCTTAAAGCCATAGTACAATTCACACACCCCCCCATAAGAGTTCCACCAGCCTTGCAAGATCGGGACCTACTATGATATGTGGTGTCCCGCGAACCCAGAAACTAGACTAGACCATTAATTATGTAAGACTAATAAATTTTTTATGTAAGTATAAAAATGAGTCACCGAATTTAAAAATGAGTCACTAGTCCTAAAAATGAGTCACTGAATTTAAAATTTGATTTACTCCTTGCAACCAAATATCAGCAAAAATTATTACCACCAGCTATTAACAAGATATCCCTGTTATCACCGGCTATCCCTGTTATCACCGGATATCCCTGTTATCACCGGCTACCCTGATCCTGGGAGTGTTAAGTGAGTTTCGATACCCAAGAATCAATGAGTACCTTCACCGCGTCCACCTCCACGGCCTCTTTTCCACCCGGTATCCTCCACACGATAGAGGTTGATGTTGGCGGCGATATATGGGAGATTACCCAGTTCCCAGATGCACCCTTTTGGGTTCGTCAGGATTACGCCATGCATCTGGTACCCGGTTACCAGTACATCACCACCGACCATCTCGCCGATCTCAAAGAACTCGTGGGAGGCGTGGAAGAAGAGCGTGTCCGGATCATCGACTCCAAGTTGGAGGCAGTCCAATACTGCTCCAAAATGGAGAAACTCTCCAAGAACTCTTGGGAGTTTAACAAGCTAGGTTTCCACTGCCAGGGCCCCGGTGGTTGCAACAACCATAATGGCCTACTCTGTGGAGGTCAGCGCTCTTGGAACTGGTGCCAATTTCGCCATGAATACACAATCAAGACATACGATTCTAGTGATATCGGTGTAATCGGTTGCCCCAGCGATTACATATACGACTACTACTGTGCGCCTCTCCATTACGATATAGAACTTGTTTTGGACTTGGCAGAAGAAGACTGGGAATACGAACGGTGGCTCAAAGAAGTTGATGAGCTAATCATGATCTTGAACCTCAACGCAGCACAATCTCGAGACCCGGAGGAACGCACGGGATCAAACGCCTTGACTCTCGGTGGGCGGATCTGGAAAGGTAAAACCGGATGGTGTGGTGAAGTTGTTGAGAGTATGGGTGATTCAGTTGACAATATGATGGATGGGTGGAAGAAACTTGGACGCTGCCCCACCGAAATCAAACATGTGCACCAGGGACAAATTGGTCATGTTTTACTCAAAGAAAGATACAAGATTCATGCCAAGATCCTTGAAAACAATTTCGCAGAAACACCCTACGGAATTGCCTGGATTCCGCCCAAGTTTCAGGAATTTATCCCTGAGGCAGGGAACTACTGTTTCTTGACCATCTCAAAAAATTCGGGCGATAAACTCACTAGACATAGAGCACAATTCACAGTCATATACAAACACACAGGTACATTCGCCGCATCAGATTGCGGACCATCATTTCGATAAATTACCACTAGTTAACTCACACACCCACACGAGGTATAATAAATTTTTTATGATATTTTGTACAAGTCCATTAATGAGTCACTGCATCAAAAATGAATCACTGCATCAAAAATAGATCACAGATCTTTCTAAATTTGATTTTCATTTAGAAAGATCTAATAAACAAAACAGCTCATACAGTTCACACAGTATACAACAGCGCACAACAGCTCACACAGTTCTCTGTACTCACCAGTACTCACCAGTACTCACCAGTACTCACCTGTACTCACCAGTACTCACCAATACTCATCGGGATGCCTAAGTGCAGTCACACCCAGGACCAGCGATTCGAGATGGTTATCAAGGGAGCCCTTTTTGAGGGCTACCAACTTTGCCATTTGGCGAGGGA